>OBJF01001828.1_pt1 | contig 17325 bp, 16 predicted proteins | sample 1519091 | NCBI WGS metagenome assembly OBJF01 (sample SAMEA2452124, study PRJEB22498) | human gut metagenome | biome: human feces; feature: human gut; material: feces | place: Australia | collected 2012
AAACGAGCCATAGGCGAAGTTTGATTTGCTAATGTGAACTTATGCAAAAGTTTTTGAATAAAAAACTTTTGTAGTGAAGCCCCTACGACTGTAAGCCATAATATGATATAAAAATCGGTACTGTTTATGCTATAAAATATTGTTGTATTATTAATTGTGCAATAACTTGGTATATAAGAGAGAAAGGACATAGTATACACTTTTATATAATTTGCAACATCCCCACAAACCCCAATTTATCAAATTAATATTAACGCACAGACAAAATTGAAAAACACATAGACAAAAGGCAAAAGCCTCACCATTATTACGGTGAGGCTTTTTTAAGAAGACAATCAGAGATTATCTTTGAATTAAAAATCTACGAATTGATATTTATAAATCAACTACGAATTATAAATTTAAAAATTAAAAAATCTATATTGTTACAGGGTTACGATTTATGGTTTTAGCAACCACAGCCACCGTTACAACCACAGCCACAATCATTTGAGTTGCCACAATTGCCGTTACCACCACAGAAGCCACAGCAGATGATGATTAAAAGAATAATCCAGCAACAATTTCCATTGCCAAAACAGTTACACATTTGGGTTTCCTCCTTTCCGTTTACATTATATATTATTAGGAAAGCAGAAAAATGTGTTTACTTTTAGGCAGAAATTTTTCTTAAATTCCTGCCATTTTATTTATTGAGTCAATGTAGTTCTTCACATCTTTGTTCATATTGGCAATCTGATTTTTTTCACGAACAATTGCCTTGGGCTTTTTGATTAAAGTATAAAAGCCTTTGTGAATGTAGCAAAAGGGAAGTAACCATTTGTGATTAACAAGCACTTTGTACCTTTCTTTCATAGCGTCATAACCGATAAACCATGCATCACAAAAAAACTTGATTTTGTTGGTAAAGTAAAAACCCTTTTTCTTGGTGTCTTTAGGTGAAATCATTGACATTGCAAAGAATGTTTGTTCACCATGAGCACCACTGATATATACAAATCTTGAAAGTTCCATAAGTCTTTTGTCTTGACTTTTATCTTCAAAAAACACCTGATAAAGTTCCTTTACCGTTTCGTTAAAGTCAAACAGTCCTAACTTTTTCAGTTCACTGTTTAGGTAAGTATTATCAAAGGTCATTTTCTCATTTAAAAGATACATATCAAGAAAATATCTAACACCTACCCCACCCTTAACAAAGTGTTTATAAAGATGGTAAAGAGTATAAATATAGAAATCTTCATTATTTAAAAGATAATGAAACTTTGAATTTTCCTTTAAATACGCCCTATGAAATGACTTGTTAAAATAATCATAAAAGTTAGAGTCCTTAGGAGCTAAGGAAGAATGTAGCTCAATATGTACTGAATTTTTCTCATAACTAATATGATAGTCATTGCCTTTATTGGGCTTTTCAAAAGTTTTGTAGCCTAGGCTTTCAAGAACTTTACAGGACTTTTCAAAGTCACTGTTTTTAATAAGAATATCAATGTCACCACTACTACGGTAATTTTCTACAGGATATAGTTTTTTTATCAAAATTCCCTTAACCGGTAAGAAAGAAACTTCATTTTCTTCAAAAGCAGAATAAACCATTGTGGAATAAATTTCTTGTTTAGCCTCAATAAAAGTAAGTTTGCTGTAAACATCCTTAAATTTACTTAAAACTTCTTTTGGTACATTAAAATCTTTAATTGAAAGATACACCATATTTGCAACTTTATGATGCATACAAAAGTGAAAAAACTTGCTCCAATCGATTTGAAAATCAGGTTGGGCAGGTTTTTTGTTCTTTATAAGTGATTGTAAGATGTTTGATAAATAATTACCATACTGTAGATAAAAGTCCATACTATCCCTTACTTTAATTATTTTTCAGAAAACTTTTTGTTGTATTTATTAATTCTCACTAAGTTTACAATATTAGCAACCAGTACAATTAACATAACTGCAACCAGAAGAATTGGCATAATCAAAAAATTAATATTATGTACAATACAATACCAAAGTTCCACTGCAGAAGCAATCAGTGCTACTGCTGAAAAGAATACACCGATAATTGCTATAGCCTTATTTTTCTTCATAAACGCCATCTCCTCTAACCTAAACAATAACATATTTTTAACATATTTGCAACAAGATAAATGTAGAAAAAACTCTTGCCTATTAAAAATAATAAGCAAGAGCCGTTGATTTTGGAGGTATAATAAATGGTAGTTTTAGTTGGTAAGCTTCTTTTCTTTTATTACTATTGATGGTGTTGATAGGGAATAATCCCTAGTACATAATATACCGTCAAAGTAATTTTGCCACCGTTTTATTTTACAACTACCTTGCATCTTGCATATTTTTTGCTACCATCCTTTGCAGTAGCAGTAATATAACAATTACCCTTTCTCTTAGCAGTTACTTTACCCTTAGAGTTTACAACTGCAACATGCTTATTATTTGTACTCCAAGTAACAGACTTATTATATGCATTTGTTGGTGTACAAGTAGCCTTTAGAGTTAGCTTTTTGCCTCTATTAAGTGCAACTGACTTTTTGCTTAGTGCAACTTTAGTAACAGTCTGTTTCTTAACTGTCACCTTACAAGCAGTTGTTAGCTTAGTACCATCATTTGTTGTAGCAGTAACAGTACAAGAACCCTTTTTCTTTGCTAAGATTTTACCTATTGCATTTACAGTTGCTACCAAAGTATTTGAGCTTTTCCACTTAACACTTTTATCATCAGCATTAGTAGGTGTACAGGTAGCCTTTAGAGTATAACTTGAACCGGGTTTTTCAAGTCTGACAATATTTTTACTTGACTTAACATCAATAACCATCTGCTGAACCTTTACCTTACATCTTGCAAGTTTTGTAGTATCAAATTTTGCTCTTGCAGTAATGTAACAAGTTCCTTGACCCTTTGCTACTACCTTACCGTTAGAATCAACAGTAGCCACATCTTTATTGCTACTACTCCACTTAACACCTTTTTCTTTATCAGTTGTATACACAGTAGCAGTTAGCTTTTTGCTGATTTCTTCATCGTAATACTTAAAAGTATAGTTAGTGTTGCTTAGTTTTATCGGTTGAGCATATGATGAAGTGATAGTTTTGCCAAACCAGAAGTTAAAGTCAAAAGTACCACAAGCACTGCTTACACCGTCAATAACACCACTACTTGTTGACTGCCACATCTGATAAGTACCTTTATAATCACATTGTGAGTTATACTGTGCAACCCACTTATACCACTTTGAATTATTAAATGCCTTATTAGTTAGGTAGTTATTCCACCAATTAAGGTTAGCATAGATGCCCACCTTATAACCTTTAGCAGTAATTGCATTACAGAATGTTTTAGCAATTGCACCTCTTGTAGCACTGTTAGTACCTTTTAACTGGCTATTGTCTTCCATATCAAAATAAACAGGAAAATCCAGCTTTAGACCATTTATTAAACGAAGTACATGGTTAGCCTCAGACTTAGCCATTGTTGTATTTACTGCATAGGAATAAATATACACACCAAAAGGAATTTTGTTGTCAATACAGCCCTGAACATTCTTCTTGAAGTATGTATCATCTTGATATGTATAGTTATCACCATAACCAACACGAATAATAGCATAGTCAACATCACTTTTAGCAACCTTTGTCCAGTTAATGTTACCGTTCCATTGTGACACATCAATACCTTTCATAGTAGCACCTTGAATAACCTGACCGTAGTTATTTACAAAACCCTTTGAGGTTCTTTTCCAAGCCTTGCTACTCTTAGATGCACCGACACTTTCAATACCCTTAATTGGCAAACCATTCTTGTAACGCCAAGAGTTTAGTGGTTCGGCAAATTCATTACTTTGCTGACCTAGTGTTGCACCACAAACTGTAGCAATGGTAGTAGCAAACAAAACTACTGTCATAATAACGCATAATAGTTTTTTCATCAAAATCCTCCCTATAAATAAAATTCACTCATATATATAATTATACCACATATAATAACAAAAGTGTAACAAAATTATTAATATTAATTAATAATCTACATATTATAGAAATTTTTGATTTTACAGATTTAGGACAAAAGGAAAAAGCCCTCTCACAAGATAAGAGGGTCTTCCCAGAAAAAAGAACATTATGAAATATAACAAAACAATACAAAAGATTGGAAAAAGCTTTTTGAAGTTTTTTGAGAGTTTTTGCTCTCTTAAGATGTTTATATTCTATCATTATTGCACAGATAATGCAAGGCTTTTTTTCTTCAATTATTACTTTTTATACAATTTTTTAATAATATATGAATATTATATTAATATTCTGTTCACAATTAAGCACATTGCACAAAACATTTTCATCATTATTCACTATAATGTTGTATTCCATTTGGCATATTACACAAAACATTAGTCATTTTCACTACAGTCTTACACTTGGAAACAATTTATTAATAATGTTAACTATTTATCAAGGTATTAATTAATCATTTTATATAAGCACAATTAAATATTATATTAGTCAAATTAAAAAACAATATCACTTTTTCTACTAAAAAAGTCCAACTTTATAGTCGGACTTTTCAAAATCAATCATCTTTTCTGCAAAGTAAAGAACAGTCTTGGTATTTTTAGAATTACTTTGCCGTATTTTTGTGTTGGTAATAGCTTTTCTAATCTTTTCTATAGCACAGATAAAATTCTGTTTTTTCATCATTTATAATTTTTAGATTTTCAAATGATTATTGTTACAATTTTATTATTCTAAAAAAACAAGTGACAGTACATACTGCCACTTGTATAAATTAATATTTTGGTGGTAAAAAGTCAGGTTTCAACGGTTGTGGGAATTCAGGTTTATCCTTAGTCATTTCTCTTGCTTTCAAGAAATCTGCAACCTGATAAAAGTCATTTACATCTCTATTCCATTGTTTTCTGACACTTTCAGAAACCTTTGATGGTTTAAAGCCTAAATCTTCTACCATATATTTTTCCATCAAACCGGTTACTTTTTTAGCACCACTATAGTTTAAATGATGACCTGCATCTCTTGTATCGGTTTTCCAAGAAAAGTTAGGCAACCATTTATTTAAATTCATATCAAAGTCATAATACTTTATGTTATATTCCTTTGCTAGTTTAGCAACAAAGTTGTGCTTTATTTTGTTCCAAGCATTACCCTGAGGCATATTCAGAAGAACAACATTGCAATTATTTTTCTTACAAAGGTTATAAATTTTCTTAAAGTAAATCTTACCTTCATCAGCAAAACAAGCTCTGTCTTTGCTTTTCTTGCCATGTGTACCGTTGTATGAAACAGTTTTCATAGTAAGGTTATAACCTTTATAAATACTGCGAATTTTGTTTGGATGATTAGAAACAAAGTCACTAAAGGTTAAATTTTTCCATGATCTTTTGTACTTCATAATTGGGAAAAAATTATCCAAAGTACCACCGATTTGGTCATTTATAAAACCTGCAATTTCCTTTGTATCATCAGTAAAATAGTCAAAGCCATCACTTTCGGTTTCCACCATAAACTGACTTTCAACAAATACTGTCTTAGGTGACTGAGTTTTGAAAGCTCTCTTTAGGTCAAAATAAGCCTCTTGTGGTTTCATAACTGCATAGCTTAGGTTGTATGTAGTAATCTTCTTATCCTTCCAAATCTGCATAGGATTTATTGAATGAAAGATTGATGAGTCACCAACAAACAAAGCGTCAATAGAGTTGTCCTCTTCAGCATCATAAGTCTGCCAAAATCCATTTCTAACAGGATACCTCTCTACATTTCTTACTGTTAATACATAAGAAAAATAATAAAGCAATCCAACAAATATTAGCATAAAGCAAATACTTCTAATAATTATACAACAATTTTTCTTCATAGCCTATCTCCTAAAACTGTGCATAAATTGCTGCAGCTCCACCATAACCAATACCATAAGCACCAAGGATAATAGTTGAGAACAACAAGAAGTAATAAACAAGCCATCTGATAACAAAGTTATGTTCAATTAGCCACATACGAATATCAATGCCTTTTTCCTTAATAATGCCAACCAGTAACATAACCACAAACCCAACGGCTAATATAATACCGTCTTGGATTTTTATAATTGAACAAAAATCCATAAAGTTGATTGAAGTAAACATTTTGCCAAACAGTTTGCCAAATTCAACAAGTGTGCTACTTCTAAACAGTAGCATACCAACATTTACAATAACAACTGTTCTTGCAACCTGAAATACAGAGTAGCCTTTGCTTTCTTTATTAATATGTAGCTTATTAGCCAGTTTATCTGTATAAGGTTCGGTAAATTTACCCAGCATCATCAGTACATAGTAGTAAAGTCCATAAACAATATATAGCCAACTTGCACCATGCCACAAGCCGTTACAGAACCATACAAAGAACAATGTATAGGCTATTGTGATAAAACCAACAATATGCTGACTTTTGATGTGTTTCTTTGTAAAGGTATTTACCTTCTTAAAGTGACCTGAAAGGCTAACAGGATAGAAAACATATTCCTTTAGCCATGCACCAAGGGAAATGTGCCACCTTCTCCAGAATTCATCAATAGACTTTGAGAAGAATGGTTGCTTAAAGTTCTCTGCAACCTTAATGCCAAACATTTCAGACACACCACTGATAATATCAATACAACCTGAAAAGTCTGCATATAGCTGAAAAGTATACAGTACCATACCGATAAATACTGCTGTACCGGAATAGTTATCTATCTTTGCAAATGTTTTAGGTAGGAAAAATCCTATTCTGTCGGCAATTACAAGTTTCTTAAAACAACCGTACATTACAAGAATAGCACCATGCCTTATCTTGTCATAATCAAACTTATGAGGTGTTCTAAACTGCTTGTCAAGGTCACCGTATCTGTCGAAAGGACCTTCTACAATATGCGGAAAATAACAAACAAACAGTAGCACCCTTAGTGGGTTTACTTCTGCTTTAATAGTACCTCTGTACACATCGGTAATGTAACTGACAGACATTAGTGTGTAGTAAGAAATACCAAGTGGCAACAGAATATTAAACTCAGGTAATAAATCTGTTGAAGTAAAAATACTTGCAATTCCGTTGACAATACCACCAAGGAAGTTACAGTACTTTGTTAAAACCAAAACTGCAATTACTACTACAACACAGATAATAAGAATTTTCTTTTGCTTTTTCTTTAGTTGTTCTTTCAGTACTTTTCGTTCAGGCTTTGGAAGTTCTTTTTTCTTTTTAGCAAATTCATCTTTGTACTTTTGTATTCCCTTTGCACCAAAAAATATTACTGCCGTAGTGAATAGCATATATAAGGTTAGCAATGCACTTGAAGTAACAAAGAAAAGTAGTGATGCACTAAGCAACACTACCCATTGATACTTTTTAGGAATTAAGTAATATACAATGAAAGTTACACAAACAAATGCTAAAAAGACAAGTGATGTAATTTCCATATATTAGTCTTCATCCTCTAGTCTTTCTACCATTTTTACAATAGCATCAACTGTATTGAAGTTTTCAGGTACAAGGTCTGTTACCTGAATTTCAATGTCAAATTCATCATTAAGCTCACCAACAAGCATAACAATATCCATTGAGTCAAGTAGTCCGTCATCAACAATCGCAGTTGCATTCTTAAAATCTACATTTGGTTTTACTTTTGCTAAAATTTCTAGTACTGTTTCCATAATAATTCTCCTTAAAGTTCTTTATAATTTTTAGTAAGATTGTTTCTGTCAATTTTTCCGTTAGCATTTTTAGGAAGTTCCTTGACTCTAATAATTTTGTCAGGATACATATATGATGGAACTTTGTTCCTTACTGCATCCATAACCTTGTCACTATCTTTTGATTTTCCTTCATAAACAAGTGCCAAGCAGTTGTCCTCTTTGTTAAAGATACAAGCACAACCCTTAACACCGTCAACACTGTTTGCACCTGCTTCAATTTCTCCAAGTTCGATTCTGTAACCACTTCTCTTAATCTGAAAATCTTTACGAGAAATGTATATAATCTCACCCTTATCATTCATCTTAACAATATCACCGGTTTTGTATACTCTTTCAGGATAATACTTGTTAAGTGGATTTTGTACAAAAGCCTCAGCAGTCTTTTCAGGATTACCGTAGTAACCATCAGCCATAAAGGTTGTTCGAGCATAAAGCTCACCTTCTTCGTCAACACTGGCCTCTGTGCCATCTTCTTTAACAATAAACACCTGACAGTTATCACAATGAATACCGATAGGCAAACTTTCGTCATCGGCAAATTCCCTGTTTACTCTATAGAAAGTACAAATATCAGTTGTTTCTGTAGGGCCAAATAGGTTTGCATATATAATATCATTATCAAGACTTTTTATCCAGTAGTTAAGTTGTTTTGTTGGCATAACCTCACCGGCAAAAAGTACAGTCCTTAAATATTCAGGCTTTGCAACATCAAACACCTTCCAGTTAGAAAGAATTGAAATTGCAGTAGGTACCCAATAAATTGTATTGACTTTCTTTTCATTTAAGTAATTCACAAGATTTAGTGGGAAAGAAAAATACTTCTTTGGAATAATGTTGTAAGTACAGCCACACTTAACTGTAGAATAAAAGTCGGTAACTGACATACTAAAGTATAGTGGTGTTTGGCTACCAAATGAAGTATTTTCATCAAACTTAAATTCTTCAGTTACCCAATTAATATAGCTAATCAAGGCTCTGTGGCTGATTACAGTTCCTTTAGGCATACCTGTTGAACCACTTGTAAATAGGATATAGGCAATATCCATATCAATCATATTACTTCTAACGCTATCAAGACCATCAATATCAACAGTAGTTTCAATAGCATCTTCATAGACAACTATTGTTTCATTACTGCTAACCTCTTTAGCCAACTGTAAAGAAGAATTATCGGTTAAAATAATAGGTTCATCAAGTGAAGAAAGAATGTTTATAATTCTATCCTTAGGTGAATGAACATCCACAACAACATAAAAGATTCCGGCATAAAGTGTACCCAACATACTGTCAATACAGTTACAGTTTTTATCAATTAAAATAGCTACTGCTTTTCTGTTGCCATACTGTAAAAGTGAAGTACCGATTTTCTTTGACTTTTCCATAGTTTCTGAAAAAGTAGAACATCTGTTTTCATCAGTAAAGCCGACTTTATTAGGAAATTTTTCAACTGTATGTTCAAAAAATTCTAACACATTTTTCATTATGTTCCTCCATAAAATTTACAACATTCCACTTATAAACCTCTCGTTACCTTAACCTATTTTATTTTAAAAAACAAAATATGTCAATAAAACTGGTTAAAAAGTAACCTTATCTTACAATATTGTTATAAAACATAGAATATTATATATTTATCGTCATTATCAGTGGTAAAATATTGAATAAAATCTATATAATATAAAGTTCCTCTATACATATATATAACGATTTAAGTTGCAAAAAAGTTGCATTTATTTTAAATTTTTTCAAAAAAATTTCCCCTACCAAACTAAGTTAATAGTTAGTAGAGGATTTTTTGCTTTTTAAATAGTTAATATCACTAAAAAGAACATTATTTATCAGATTCATCATCCATAAGGTTTCTTTCATCAGAATAATATTCTTCCCTAGCTTTCCACATTTCATAGCTTTTTCTTACTCTTTCCGGTACATTGTCTTTCAGCTTTACATTTTCTCCATCTTCATCACAAGTGTTCCAGTCAGGGTTATCCATCCTAAATTTAAAAAATATGAATGTCCATTTTAACGGATTTTTCAAATTTATGCTCTACTTTTTTATATTTTTTTAGTAGGCTCTATTTTCTTACCCCAACATTTATTATAGAGCCCAAAAAAGCGCCGTATTGCTACGACGCTTTTGTCTTGCTCGGAAGATGCTTAAACAATCCGATTCGTGTTTGCCACTCATCGTCTGTAGACTCAAAGTCGGCTTTTAGTTATAATTATTATTTAAGAAAGGGAGGATGTGCCTATGAATATCAAAGAAGTTTTCGGTACTAATCTAAGAAAGTATCGAACAGAAAAAGGCTTCTCTCAAGAAAAATTTGCGGAGCTTTGCGGACTTCATCGTACTTATATTAGCGATATTGAATGCTTTCAACGCAATGTATCACTTGAGAACATTCAAAAAATTGCGGAAGCGTTGGATATTGATCCAAGCGCATTATTGATTGATAATCACAAAGGAGAATAACTATGGCGTTTTATGATACAGAGCACCAAATCAGAATAAGAGAAATAGAAACATTGTGGGCAAGTTTACATAGCCTTGCTGAGTTGGCGGAAGAACACGGAATTGATGATATTTTCCAAGATAATGGAGCGAAAGTATTGCAGCAGTTAATATACCTGAATATGACCATATTGCCAGGCAGAGAAGGTAATGACGCTGTCTCCCCAAGCGGAACAGAGTGGGAAATGAAGTCTATTAACCTTGAAACATCAGCATCTGGATTTAGCACAAATCATCATACAAACCACGACATAATCAAGAAGTACCGCCAAGTCCCTTGGACTTTTGCAATTTACCACGGAATCAAGTTGACAGAAATGTATGTATTAACTCCGGATATGCTCGAACCAATCTACCAGCATTGGGAGGAGAAGTTGAAAACAATGACCCATTTGAACAACCCTAAAATTCCTGTAAAATTTGTTCGTGAAAATGGGCTGCAAGTCTATCCCATTAATGTTGATAACCCTGTAGACCCAGATAGCATTAATGTGTGATGTTGTCTATTCTAATCATTCCGCCAGCCATTATTTTCTCATAGTACATCTTTGCTTCTTCAATGCTATTTGCAAATCGAAATGATGATGCAGCGACATATTCCTGTGCAATCTCAAAGCTCTGCCATTTTCGGCGGAGCTTTTCTGCTGTATGTCCAGTTGTATTGCTTCCTCCAAAAATATCGACAACCAAATCTCCCTCATCAGTCAAGAATTTAATAAAAAACTCAGGCAATGCAGCAGGAAATCTCGCTGGATGCCCCTTTACGCCAATTTTCTTGCATAGCCTAAGATATTGGCTATTACTTTCGCTGTTTGGTATCTGTAAGAGATTTGGGGGAATTGCGCCGCCATTGTTTTTGCTCCACGATGATTTTCCAAGGACATGACCCGAAGGTCTGGCTGTCCCTTCTTTCTTTACAAATTCTTCAGGATTAGAGATGAGTCTCTCCATTCTTGAAGAATATGGAGCAAGAACATTCGATACATTTGCTTTACATTTAAGAGGGTCTTTGCACAACCACCATACCGTATTAACAGATGTTTTTGCGCGCAGTTTTCTTTTGTTAACCCATTCGATTGGTGCAGGGAGTGCTGATGGATTATGCCAGTAGAACGGCTGAGCCAGTTTGAATCCAACAACATCACACATTTTTATTAACGCACGAAATTGGTATAGGCTATATGAAGGAACTCCTTTTTCATAAGCTCCACCGATGTCGATTACAAAACTCCCATCATCTCGCAGTTTGTCATATACAAGTTCAGCAAACTGGCACAACCAATCGACATACTCTGATTGTTCCTCGTTCCCATAAGCTTTCTTTCGCTGAAGTGCGAATGGCGGACTTGTAATAAAAAGATTGACGCTTCCCGAATTCATTTTTTCAAGGGCAAGCAGAGAATCCTCGCATAAGCACTGCCCTAAATTTGTAGTATATCCTACCTGATTATTCACCATCTTTATCCTCACTGATCTTTAACACTATGCTTTTGTCAACTGGGTTAAAGTATATATCAAACATTGATTCACCCTTTTGTGCTCCCACATTTGATATGGCTGCTTTTGGCATTCGTATTCTCATATCCTTTTGAAGCAAATAGGTGTCAAGGTAAATTAATTTATCCAATACCAGCCCTCCATTCAGTCTACTTTTAGGCCTGATACAGACTATTATAATCCTAAATCGGTGCTATGTCAAGTCAACATCAAACACTTCCATTACTCACGTCTGTGTTGTAAATAGATATGACCCATTTTAGGGTAAAAATAAAATACGATTTAATATTTCGCTTGTTTTACTGACTTTTGATTATGAATATTAATTAATGAATGGATTTCAATTCTAACTTTTCACTCAATAACTGCATTGGACTCTTGTAATCAAGTGTTCTCATTGTTTTGTTATTACTCCATTCCAAATGTCCTTTTAATTTTGTGTTTAATTCTATTTCAAAAGGACTTTTCACTTCACTGCTCTGATATTTATATGTGAACTCTCTTCCGTTATCTGTTTGAATAGTCTGTATTTTAAACGGAAATTCTTTCAATAACATTTTCAGAAATTTGGTTGAGTTTTCAGGTGTGTGTTCTTCAAACCCATATACAAATCTCATCCTTGTACATTCATCTATTGCAGTCCATTGATAAAAATGCTTTCCGTCCCTTAAAGCCTTACCTCTTAAACAATTATGTGGCACTTCTTTTACATCTATCTGCACCTTTTCTCCAGGTATTAACAGTTCCGGATATCTTCTATGCTTACGGCTCTTTTTCTTGGTCTTTTTATATTTTACTGAACCCATTCTTTTAGCTGCATACATCATTCCTGAGTAGCTTCTTGTATATCCTTTTCTCTTTAAATCACTGTATACTCCATCCCATCCATATCTTTCATAACACTTTTTGAAAGAATTTCTAATTTGTCTTTCTTCTCTTTTTGTGTGCCTGTTAGGATGACTATGGGGTCTGTGTGATTTAGGTAATAGCGATTACCATGTACCGTCATATTGTTTACACCATCTCTTTACACTTGAAAGACTTACACCGTACATTCTACTTGCTTTGCTTTTTCCTTTTCTTAGTGCGTATTTTACTATGGCTTGCTTTTTCTTTGCTTCTTATGTTATCATATTCGTGAGGAGTACTTCTTTCTTAGGTTAATGTTTTTTTAGCGATTCCATTATACCATATTTTGAAGTTACTCCTCTTTTTCATTGCTTTCAATATTATTTATTATTATGCCTTGCAATCCTGTTAGTTTTTTGATAAAATAAGTGTAGAGCATATTTTTGACCTCCGTTCTGGTTTTTTGTCAATTCCATTTTAACGGATTTTTCAAATTTATGCTCTACTTTTTTTATATTTTTCTCGTAGGCTCTATTTTTCTTACCCCAACATTTATTATAGAGCCAAATAATGAATAGTATTAAGTTAGATAAATGATTGATAGGAAGCAAAACTATGCAAATTAAAAAACTCGCCTTCGAGCCCATAGTAATGTATTAAAGAAAGGCAAAAGAAAAACAGTAGGTTAAATAACCTACTGTTTCTTTTGGCTCCCCCAACTGGGCTCGAACCAGTGACATCATGATTAACAGTCATGCGCTCTACCGACTGAGCTATGGAGGAATATATAAATGTTGGCGTCTTCCTATTTTCACAGGCCGCTTCCAGCCAACTATCTTCGGCACTACTGAGCTTAACTTCTGTGTTCGGGATGGGAACAGGTGGACCCTCAGCGTCATCAACACCAACTATTTATCTATCTCTATTTAATTGCTTGGGTCTTGGTGACCCGTGCGAGAATCGAACTCGCGTTGCCGCCGTGAGAGGGCGGAGTCTTAACCGCTTGACCAACGGGCCAATTCTCTTCGGCTAGAGCCGGTTGCCCAGCTCCAACCTTCTCTTTGGTGCGCCATCAGGGGTTCGAACCCGGGACACCCTGATTAAGAGTCAGGTGCTCTACCAACTGAGCTAATGGCGCATATTGTGCTCTGCACCTTCAAAACTGAATAAAGAATTTCTAGCTTCACTAGCTGACCAAAAAAGACTCTTGTGGTCAAGCCCTCGACCTATTAGTACTGCCAAGCTGAACATGTCACCATGCTTACACACGCAGCCTATCAACCTCGTAGTCTACAAGGGGTCTTACTCATATTCTGATGGGATATCTAATCTTGGAGTCGGCTTCACGCTTAGATGCTTTCAGCGTTTATCCGTTCCGTACATAGCTGCCCAGCTGTGCCACTGGCGTGACAACTGGTGCACCAGAGGTACGTCCATCCCGGTCCTCTCGTACTAAGGACAGAGCTCCTCAAATATCCTGCGCCCACGACAGATAGGGACCGAACTGTCTCGCGACGTTCTGAACCCAGCTCGCGTACCACTTTAATCGGCGAACAGCCGAACCCTTGGGACCGAATTCAGCCCCAGGATGTGATGAGCCGACATCGAGGTGCCAAACCTCCCCGTCGATGTGGACTCTTGGGGGAGATCAGCCTGTTATCCCCAGGGTAGCTTTTATCCGTTGAGCGACGGCATTTCCATTCACATACCGCCGGATCACTAACTCCAACTTTCGTTACTGCTCGGGCCGTCACCCTCGCAGTTAGGCTGGCTTTTGCGTTTGCACTCTAATGCACGGTTTCCGTCCGTGCTGAGCCAACCTTTGAGCGCCTCCGTTACTCTTTCGGAGGCGACCGCCCCAGTCAAACTGCCCACCTGACAATGTCCCCTGACCAGTTTCATGGCCACAGGTTAGAATTCCAGCAATCTAAGTGTGGTATCCCAACATCGACTCCATTATGGCTGGCGCCATAACTTCCCAGTCTCCCACATATCCTGTACATAAATTACCGAAACCCAATATCAAGCTACAGTAAAGCTCCATGGGGTCTTTCCGTCTTGTCGCAGGTAACCGGCATCTTCACCGGTACTACAATTTCGCCGGGCGGGTAGTTGAGACAGTGCCCAGATCGTTACACCATTCGTGCGGGTCGGAACTTACCCGACAAGGAATTTCGCTACCTTAGGACCGTTATAGTTACGGCCGCCGTTTACTGGGGCTTCAATTCGGAGCTCTCACTCCTCCTCTTAACCTTCCAGCACCGGGCAGGTGTCAGCCCCTATACTTCATCTTTCGATTTGGCAGAGACCTGTGTTTTTGCTAAACAGTCGCCTGGGCCTATTCACTGCGGCTCTCTCTCGAGAGCACTCCTTTTCCCGAAGTTACGGAGTCAATTTGCCGAGTTCCTTAACTACCCTTCTCCCGCTGGCCTTAGAATTCTCTTCCTGTCCACCTGTGTCGGTTTGCGGTACGGGCACCAACATTACATACACAAAACTTTTCTCGCCTCTATCTATGCTTGCTTCCCTACTAAATTTCGGTCCCTTACGCCCGGGATTACCAGCACCCGGGTCAAGCCCTTCTAAAGTGTCATTTTGTTTAAGTTGTCAGTGGTTACGGAATATCAACCGTATGTGCATCGACTACGCCTTTCGGCCTCGCCTTAGCTCCCGACTTACTTGGAGCGGACGAACCTTCCTCCAAAAACCTTAGACTTTCGGCCATTAAGATTCTCACTTAATTCTCGCTACTCATTCCGGCATTCTCACTCATGTAAAGTCCACCACCGCTTTCGCTATGACTTCACCCCTTACATGACGCTCTCCTACCATACCTTACGGTATCCCAAGCTTCGGTTTATAGTTTAGCCCCGTTAAATTTTCGGCGCGGGATCACTCGACCAGTGAGCTATTACGCACTCTTTTAATGAGTGGCTGCTTCTAAGCCAACATCCTGGTTGTCTATGCAATCCCACATCCTTCTCCACTTAACTATAATTTGGGACCTTAGCTGTGGGTCTGGGCTGTTTCCCTTTTGACGATGAAACTTATCTCCCACCGTCTGACTCCTGAAAAACGATTATCTGGCATTCTGAGTTTGATAAGGTTCAGTAACCTTTCGGCCCCTAGCCAATTCAGTGCTTTACCTCCAGTAATCTATTTCAAGGCTAGCCCTAAAGCTATTTCGGAGAGAACCAGCTATCTCCGGGTTCGATTGGAATTTCTCCGCTACCCACAACTCATCCGCTACCATTTCAACGGGAGTCGGTTCGGCCCTCCATGAAGTTTTACCTTCACTTCAGCCTGGCCATGGGTAGGTCACCCGGTTTCGGGTCGTATACATCTAACTTGTCGCCCTTTTCAGACTTGCTTTCGCTTTGGCTTCACACCTTAAGTGCTTAACCTTGCTAGATACATACACTCGCCGGACCATTCTACAAAAGGTACCCGATCGTCCTTTGATGGACTTTCGGTGCTTGTAAACACAAGGTTTCAGGTTCTCTTTCACTCCCCTCCCGGGGTGCTTTTCACCTTTCCTTCACAGTACTTCTTCTCTATCGGTCACTAGGTAGTATTTAGGCTTGGAGGATGGTCCCCCCGTATTCCCACCGGGTTTCACGTGTCCGGCGGTACTCTGGATACAACTGACTGACTCTTCCTTTCGCTTACAGGACTCTCACCTTCTTCGGTTAGCTTTCCCACACTATTCAGCTAGAAATTATCAATATCGTATGTTGTCCGAACCCCAAAGGTATTTCTACCTCTGGTTTGGCCTCTTCCGCGTTCGCTCGCCACTACTAGCGGAATCTCGGTTGATTTCTCTTCCTCGCCCTACTTAGATGTTTCAGTTCAGGCGGTTCCCCTCATATACCTATGTATTCAGTATATGATGACTGTGCATGACCACAGCCGGATTGCTCCATTCGGAAATCTACGGATCAATGTTTACTTACAACTCCCCGTAGCTTATCGCAGTTAGTCACGTCCTTCTTCGGCTCCTAGTGCCAAGGCATTCCCCTTGTGCTCTTTATAGCTTGACCATTGAGATATCTTTTTGGTTCTTTCGTTTAAGTAAATTAATTTACTCTACTCGCAGATAAATAGGCTTTTCTTCCTATTTACCCTTTTTCAGCTTAATTGTAGTTTTATTACCTGTTAGTTTAAATAAATACTTGAGTTTTATTTTCCTGTTTGTAATAAACTATCTCGCTATCTTTTCTTTATTCAGTTTTCAAGGTGCATTTTTAGAGGATTACATTTATTAATGTCTAGCCTCGTTTCACTTCGCTGTTCTTAAAATTACTTCTCACTCCCCTAATCAATTTCATTCACTGTGTGAATTTCATTGCTTAGTTGTCGCAATCGTAATTTTAAGGCTCCGTGAGTCGGCTTTTCCTCTTTGGTGGGCTTAAGTGGACTCGAACCACCGACCTCCCGCTTATCAGGCGGACGCTCTAACCAGCTGAGCTATAAGCCCATATTCTCTGGCTTGGTGATTTCTTTCTTACTCAAGCCTTTGGTGGAGATAAGCGGGATCGAACCGCTGACCCCCTGCTTGCAAAGCAGGTGCTCTCCCAGCTGAGCTATACCCCCATATCTCTTTAGGGTCGGACCCTGAAAATTAAACAACAAACTTGAAATCCATTCTGACCTTGGATATGAGCTACTTTCTAACTCATTTCTCCATAGAAAGGAGGTGATCCAGCCGCACCTTCCGATACGGCTACCTTGTTACGACTTC
>OBJF01001833.1_pt1 | contig 17291 bp, 17 predicted proteins | sample 1519091 | NCBI WGS metagenome assembly OBJF01 (sample SAMEA2452124, study PRJEB22498) | human gut metagenome | biome: human feces; feature: human gut; material: feces | place: Australia | collected 2012
CAGCCAGAGTCGAAACCAGAAAAACCACAGCATACCCACACCTGGCAGGAGAAGACCCATACAGTCAATCATCCGGAAGTGGGACATAACGAGCAGTATGTGGTAAAAGAAGCCTGGACAGAAACGGTAACAGAAGATGTCTATGATCCATGGGAGTGCTGCAACGTCTGCGGAGCGGACTGTACAGCGGATCCATCAGGACATGCAAAACAACATGCCTTAGCTGGTGAAGGAGGGGGACATCATATAGAGTACTATAAAACAGTGACGAGAACGGTGGAACATCCGGCAGAGTACGGAACACGTTATGTAGTCGATACACCAGCCTGGACAGAAACTGTCAGTGATGGATTTTTCTGTACCGGATGCGGGGCAAAGAAATAGCAGAGAGGAGTACATATGGTAGAGAAAGAGCGAATGCAGCCATTTTGGTATCAGGGGAATCTGATTGATCCCAACGAGGAGCTGCCGTTTCCCTTAGAGCAGTTGGAAGCGGAGAACGCTTGGAATGACATGTGGGATGCCATGACAGAAGAGGAACAGGACGCTTATATGAAAGCGGAGTTTGGAACAGAACAATAAACAGAAGACAGGAAAGAAAAAAGAACATTCGAAAGAGTGTTCTTTTTTTGCACCCATTTTGAAGGGAGGGAGCAAAAATGAGACGATATCGGAACCGAATCCGGATTGCGGATTCTTCCTAACAGGAACTGTTGCAGGAAGAACAAAAAGAAAAAAGGAGGGAAACTTGCATGAAAAAATGGAAACGGATCCTGTCTGCAGTTTTGGCGGTCTTGCTGCTGTCAGGGAGTATGCCTGTATGGGCGGCAGAGACAGTGGATCCAGACGAACAGGCAGGAGACATCCAGGAACTCAAAGACAAGCTGGAAGGACTGATCCCCGAAGAAGAGCTTGGGAAGTATACAAAAAAGGAACCAATCGGAGAGGCACGTGTAGAAGGGGAAACGCAGGATCGGAGCAGGTTTTTTGCGGCAGTGGGCTCCCAGGCAACGATCCGGCCGGGAACACCCCATGCTTACGGCTCCTGGAATACAACGGAATTTAGTGTACAGACGGAAACGGGTACCCATTTGGGATACTGTGCAGAACCAAACAGTCCCACTCCATCAGGCGTATTTCAGGTCTCAAAATTAGAGAATGACCTGATTAAGGCAATGCTGTTGGTCTCCATAGGTGGACCGGCATATGATGTCAGCAAGCCCTATTTTGAATCACCATCTGTGCAGGCGCACATTCCGGATATTTACGGATGCTGTCATGCTGTGATTGGCTACCTGTATGGCGGATATACCACAGGACTGAATTACAACCAGCTGGCATGGGTGTATAACATTTCCGTGGAACTGAAAGAACGGTGGGTAAAGGTTGTCCGAGATCGTGGTCTGATGGATCAGTATACCGCTTATGTTGCGTATAACGATAAACAGGATATTGTGTGGATTGAAAAAGATCAGAAAGGCAGTTTAAACCTGAAAAAAGAGTCGGCTAACCCGGAGATGACAGATGGAAACAGTTGTTATAGTAAGGAGGGTGCAATCTATGGTGCTTATAAAGAGCAGGCCTGCACCACAAAGATTGCGGATCTGACCACCGATGCGCAGGGAAACTCCAATACGGTGGAAGTGGATGCCGGTACCTATTTTATCAAAGAGATTAAAGCCCCGAAAGGGTTTGTCTTGGATCAAAAAGTACATCCGGTTACCGTCACAGCAGGACGGACTGCGGTGGTGAAAGTGAAAGACCTTCCACAATTAGACCCGGTGGGAGTGCTGCTTGGAAAAATTGACAAGGAAACCAATCAGAACAAACCACAGGGAAGCGCCTCGTTGGAAGGTGCAGAGTTTACAGTAAAGTACTATAAAACAGAACCAACGGGAACACAGGATCCGGCAGAACAGGGAAAAACACCAGAGCGAACATGGGTGTTTCGAACAGATGAAGATGGTTTTTGCTATTATGATACGAAGTATTTAATATCGGGAAGCGAACTTTATTTAGGGGCTACCGGACTACCACAAATACCTCTTGGTATAATTACAATTCAAGAGACTAAAGCTCCGGAAGGATACATTATCAATCCGGAAATATTTGTGATTCCGATTACCAGTAATAATGATGGCAGTGAGTTTATTTATACCTACAATGAGCCTAAAATTCCAGAAACCTTGCTGACACTGGATATCGTGAAAGTCTTAAAAGGAAAGGATACGCCAATCCCAGGCGTGGTATTCCTACACACGGACTCCAAAGGAAACCAGGAGGAAGTGACAACGGATGACAAGGGACAGGCCGTGTTGAAGGGGCTGACCCGTGGCACCCATACCATTCAGGAGAAAAGCGTACCGGATGGATATACCAAAAATCCAGGTGTTTTGAAGTTTTCGGTGGATGAAAACAACAAGATCACGCTGCTGGAAAATACGGCAACAGACAAAACCGGAACCATGAAATTTACGGTTCGTGAGGATGGAACGGCACAGCTTCACGTAGAGGATGTATTAGCACCGTATCAGCTGATTGTCCACAAGGTGAATGACCATGCAAAAGTGCTGGAAGGGGCAGAATTTACCCTCTATAAAGACGAGGAGTGCAAGCAGGAATTGCAGAAAGCGACCAGTGGAAAAGATGGAATCCTGCGGTTTCAAGATCTGGAAGTGGAAACGAAGTATTATCTGAAGGAGACCAAAGCACCGGAGGGTTACCGGATCCCGGTGAATTCGGACGGCACGGATATCGTGTATGAAATCTACACCAAAAGTGATCCGCAAAAAGATCTCTTTGAATACTATGTGAATGGAAAGAAGTATACGGATACAACCGGGGATTTTGCCATTACCGGAACGAAAGCAGAACGGGAAGTGCATCTAAAAGTAGTAAATTTTGTGGGAATGCAGATGCCGGAAACCGGAAGCCCTTGGACATTGGGAATCGTTTTGGTGGGAATCGGCTGTCTGATAGTGGCAGGATACTTTATGAAGAGAAAGGGGAAACAGGAAGATGAAGAGAAATAAAGTGTGGATGTTCGCAACACTCTTAGCATTGGGTGGAATCAGTGTAAGTACCGTAGGGGCTCCGCTGTTGACAGTACAGGCTGCAGAAGAAGCAACCGTGGCAGCAAAGGAATATAACACCCAGGGCGGAATTGCCAACATGGGAAGCGGCACGGCAAACATTACCATCAAGGGAAATGCAGGCCAGACGCTGGTAGGGAAGAAATTCCATGTGTACAAGCTGTTCCTGGCGCAGAATGCACAGGGCATGGAATCCATCAATTACACCTTCAATCCAGCCTACGAACAGGCATTAAAGAATGTGGCAGCAAAGGCACTGTCTGTTCCAGTGGATGATGTGACAGAATATATGGTAATCGATTACATCCAGTCTCTGAACGCCTACAAAGTGGAAGGAGCGCAGACGGAACAGGAACTGGAAGGACGCTACAGCAAATTCCGTTACTTTGTGGAGGAACTGCGAGATGAAATAGAAAAATTAGGGGTACAGTCTGATGGGGTCAATGTAACAAATGTGCAGTCGGATGGTTCTGTGAAATTAACAGGTCTGGACTTTGGCTATTATCTGGTAGACGAAATTATGGATGTGGAAGGGACACACTCTGCAGGATCTCTTTGTATGGTGAGTACAGCAAACCCAACGGCAGAAATGCAGATCAAATCGGATTATCCAAGTGTGATTAAAAAAATCCAGGAGGATGATCTGCCCCAGAACATTCCGGATAAAAACGGGTGGAATGACATTGGGGACTATGAGATCGGTCAGACCGTTCCTTACAAATACGAGTCCAACATTCCAAACATGAACGGATACAAGACCTATTACTACGCATGGCATGACAAGATGGACAAAGCCCTGACATTCCAGCCGGAAAGTGTGAAGATCACCATTTCCGATGAAAAGGGGAAAAGCTACACTTTGAAAAAAGGGGAATTTACTGTGAACACCAATCCAGGAGGGGAAGATACTTTCCAGGTGGTTGTCCAGGATATCAAAGCAATCGTGGACAGACAGTTCCCGAATTTTAATGCCAAACAGGAAAATACCTATGGACAGAAAGTGACCCTGACTTATGAGGCAACGTTGAATGATCTGGCAGCCAACGATACGGGACGTCCGGGCTTTGAGAATGATGTGCGGCTGGAATTCTCCAACGATGCAGATTCCAACGGAGACGGGAAAACAGGATTTACCCCATGGGATACGGTCGTCTGCTTCACCTATCGGATTGACATTGTGAAAACCAATGACCATGACAAGGTGCTGCAGGGTGCACATTTCCGGTTATACAGTGACAAAGACTGTAAAAACGAAGTCTACGTGAAACAGGGGGATACAGGCTATCATGTGATCAACCGGGATTCTGCCGGAGGTACGGATCACACAGGTGGCAGCCAACCACAGGATGCGGTGGAGATGGTATCCGGAGCGGATGGACAGGTGATCCTCATCGGTCTGGATCAGGGAACGTATTGGCTGAAAGAGACCAAAGCCCCGGACGGATACCGGTTGTTAAAAGACCCCATCGAGATCAAGATCATCCCAACCTATACGGATGACCGAAACAATTACATCAAGGGTCAGGGAGCCACTGCAGAAACCTTGAAGGAGCTGCAGGCAACGGCACATATCAAGAGCTTCTATGACGGGGCAACGGAAGAAAATGACCTGCAGCTGGAAACCGATCCGGAACAGGGAAATGCGAACCTGACCGTTGTCAACAAAGTGGGAAGCAAACTTCCGGTTACCGGTACTCCGGCAATGGCAATCCTCCTGGTAACAGGAGCCGGGCTGATGGCAGTGGCAGTTACAAAAGCAAGAAAGAAGGAATAAGGAATGCGGAAACGATGGGGAATCTGGGTGTTGTTTGTACTTGGATTCCTTTGTTGCTGTCTGCCCCTTCTGGCACATCTGTACAGTCAGAAAGAGCAGGAAAAGGTGATTGCAACCTATCAGAAGACCATCCGGGAACAGAAACGGGATGTAAAAGAACTACGGAAACAGGCAGAACATTACAACAGCATCCTCTACCAGACCAATGGGGCAGCCTTATCTGGGGAGGATGCACTTCTTTTGGGGGATGCGTCTTACGCATCCCTGCTAGATACGACCGGGACAGGGGTCATAGGAAGTCTGGATATCCCAAAAATCGGAGTGGAACTTCCAATCTATCATGGAACGAGTGAAGAAGTATTATCGAAAGGGATCGGGCATCTGCAGGGAAGCAGCCTTCCGGTGGGAGGGGAATCTACCCATAGCATTTTAACCGGACACCGGGGACTTCCCCAGTCGAAGCTTTTGACCCGATTGGATGAGATGGAAAAGGGGGATTATTTCTTTTTCCACGTATTAAATGAAACCCTGGCCTATCAGGTGACGGAGATCCAGGTGGTAAAGCCCGAAGAAGTCTCTATATTAAAGATCCAGGAAGGGCAGGATCTGGCATCGATCATTACCTGTACCCCTTACGGGTTAAACACACACCGCCTGATCGTAACTGGAAAGCGGGTGCCTTATGAGGCAAAAAAAGCAAACAGCATGGGAGAAGAACTGCCCTCTGCAAGGGAATTGGTATTTACCCTGTTGCCGTTTGCGTTCTTACTATTATTCCTCCTGTATATCTGGAGAGAAAGGAGACGGACAATCAATGAAGCGAAATATGATGACAAGATTTAGTGCCGGATGTCTGGCACTGCTATTGACCTTTGGGAGCGTCTGCAGTGTGCAGGCGGCTCAGGAACCAGCAGAACCGAATACCGGGCAGGAGACACAGACCGGGCAAAGTCCAGAGCAGACGGTGCAGACGGGAAGCGTGACCGTCCAGCTGACACCGGGAAAAGAGGGAACCAGCGTAGCGGATGTGGAGTTTTCCCTGACCAAAGTAGGAGAGATCCAGGACAGCACCTATACGCTGCTTCCGGAATATGAATCCACGAAGATTGACTTGAATACGCTGACCACGGCAGAGCAGTTGGAACGTGCAGCAAAGAAGTTGGCAGAGACCGCCAAACAGGAGCCGGGTAAAAAAACGGATGGAACCGGACAGGTGGTGTTTGAAAAACAGGAGCTGGGAGTGTATCTGTTAACGGCCAAAGACCAGCCGGGATACGACCTGGTATCCCCGACTCTTTTGAGCATCCCTGCCATGGAAACAGACGAAACCTTGCATTACGACATCAAAGTGGAACCGAAGCACACCCCGAGACCAGCCGAGCATACGGCACCCCAGACCGGACTGTTTGATGCCACCATTTGGTATGGAGCAGGGGGAATCCTCCTTCTGGTGCTTGCCGGGGGACTGGTACTCACAGCAAAACGACATGAGAAAAAGTAAGGGACTTTTGGGATTGGTCTTTTTGTTGGTGCTACTGGGGTTGGGCTGCCTGTTCCTGGCATACCGGGAACAGGAACCATTTCAGGAGATCAAAGTCAAGGGGGAAGCTCTGCAGAAACTGGTGGTACAAGAGACTGGCAGCCAAGATTCAGATCCCATGGAACGTACCATCGATTTTCCGGCACTGCAGCGCATCAATCCAGAAATTGTGGGATGGCTGTATGTGCCCCAGATCGGGGTAGACAGCCCCATCCTGACGGGACAGACGGATACAGAATACCTGACCAAAGATTTTGAAGGGGCATACAGCCCACTGGGGAGTATTTTTACCTTTGCCGGAGCAAGACTATCCGACAGTCAGGTGTATCTGTTTGCCCACAACATGGCTTCCGGACAGATGTTCGGGAGTCTGAAACAATTCACGAACGATGCGTTTCTGGCAGCAAATCCACAAGCCTATTTGTATACACCGGAGCGTGTCCGGAAACTGCAGGTGGAAGACTGGACGTATCTACAGGCGGATGACCCCTGCTTTTCCAGTCGGGAAAGTCAGGAGGCTGCCAGGGTCACGCTTGTGACCTGTGTGGGATATTTTCAGACCCCCAAGCGGCTGGCAGTGAATACAAAGGTAGTGGAAGAACGCACTGCCTTTTAGAAAGGAGTGCGAATCCATGAAGAAACGAAATAAGATGTTGCTGATAACCAGTATGGTATTGGCTGCCTGTGGCAGCCTTTGTCTGGGACGCTCCCTGACGACTCTGCCCGAAAAGGAATGTCCCAAAACAGAACAGATGCAGGAATCCGAAACAAAGGAGAAAGATTTCGAAGAACCCCAGGAACCCAAAAAGGAGGAGGAACCGGTTGTACCGGCACAAACAGTGCCGGTTCCTAAGACCGGGGATTCCTGGTGGTAAAAAAAGAAAAGGAGAGATTGATGGAAATGGAGAAAACAATGGGAGTTCCAAAGCCGGAGGGATCTGGAACCGAACAGTATTTGGAAGAGATGCAGCGCATTTTTGCTGCACGGGAAGCAACGTACCAGAAACGGAAACAGGAGTATGAACAGAAAAGCCAGGAACTGCAGAAGATCCAGACCGAGCTTGGAAGACGATACCAAAGCCTGGAAGGACAGAAACAGGAGCTGGCATCTGCACAACAGAAGCTTGCAGAACAGGAAGCGGCATACAGGAAAGAACAGGAAGAGCTGCAGCGTGAAAAACAGGAGTTTACGCAGACCAAAAAGTTCTATGAAGGACAGCAACAGGAGTTGTTGATGAAGAGCCGACTGGAGCTGGAACAGCTGCGCAATGAACGGATGGAAGCGGAAGATCTGAAACGGGAGTATGAATATAAGATCGGACAACAGGAATGCGGAATCCCACAGTCCCTTCCGGATCTGTCAGCATACGTGCCGAAATTGGAATACGAGGCAGTGAAACAGGAGCGGGATGCTCTGTTCCAAGAAAAGACGCAGTTCCAGCAGACACAATATGAAGAGCTGGAGCAATTACGGGAGGAGAACCAACACCTGACGATCCAGTTGGAGCAAAAAGAACTTCTGTTGAAACAATTGGGAGAGGAGAGAACTTCCTTGCTGAAAAAGCTACTGGAATCCAAACAGGAATCGCCACAGGAGCCAGAAAAAGAGAGGGAAGTGCTGCCGCAGGTGGAAACCGAACCGGATTCAGCGGAAGTAATCCCGGAAGAGATGGATGCAGCCGAAGAGAATGAATGGAGACAGCGACCTTTGCGGGTTTCCGTAAAAGAACAGGAGATTACCAGAGAGGAATTGACTGCAACGGTCTTACAGCGGTATCTGCAGAACAACCATCCGGAGTTTGAGCAGCTGGAAATCCGGCATTCGGAGCAGGGCGAACAGCTCCATGGGGAAGTGGGAAAACTGTCCTATGCCTTTCTGTTTTTGGAAGACCTGATCCAGTTTGACATTTCCGCAAAACGCAAAGGCGGAAGGGAGTTGGAAGAGAAATTAGAGAGGATCGGGAAAAAGGTGCCGGGGGTACAGTTCCAATATTCCAAGGGTGAGGGGCGTGTGTATGCCAGCGGCTTTTTGACCAAAGAACTGACACCCAAACAGGCCATGAAACAGGTCTTTGAGATTGCGGATTATTTCCGGGGATAAAAAACGGAATGTTCCGAAGTTCGGAACAGGAAAGGAGAGCCAATGTTTTATAGTATCATCGGGATTGCCCTGCTTCTGCTATCGGCCGTGACCATTGGTTGTATGGCGGCATTTGAAATCCGGGATCGGAAAGGAGACAAGATCCAATCGGGAAAGAAACGTTCGAAAAAGCCCTATTCCCAGGCATTTTTGGATGCCATTCCAAGAGCCTATGAATCCTCCGGAACGCTCCGGGGGATGCTGACCCTTTTGCTGGAGCAGTGTCCCAAAGAAAATGGACGGGTAAAGGCAGCACTGGACTATCTGGATCACAGTCGGTACCGGGATTATGAAACGGCACTGCACTATCTGTCCGATTCCAGTGATGCCTGCGAGAAGCAGATCGGGGAGGTGTTAAAACGGGAAATTCAAAAGACAACCGCATTAACTTGTCACTAAGCACGGATTGTTTGTGCTTTTTGTATACAAAAAATAAAAGAGATGTTCCGGATTTCGGAACAGGAAAAGGAGAATGTTATGAGAAGAAGTAATTGGAAGTCAAAACTTGTGGTAGTGATTGCCGCTTTGATCGGGATTTTATGTGGGCTGGCTGCAGCGTTTCTTGTCAATCAGAAATTTGGCACAGCCTATATTGGACTTGCATTTTTTATTACCATGCCATTGGTGGCAGGAATCTTAATGTTTTTGATGATCCGTGTATTTCATATCGGAGAGTAGGAGGAAGAAGATGAGGAAACAAAACAAGATGCAGAATGAAATGACAAACCAGAGGAAACTGGTGAATCCAACAAAAAAAGAATGGTACTGGCACGTGGCACAGTTCGGTGTGGGCTGTCTCCTCTTATTTTTTGCAGGAAACGTCCCTGTGTTGGCGGCGGGAAACGTGGATACCTCTCAGATCAAAAATGGATTTGATGCGGTGTATCAGATCATTGCGGCCATTGTATCCGCAACCGGTTCTATCTTCCTGTTATGGGGGCTATTCGAATGGGCGCAGTCATTAAACACACAGGACGGTGGTGCACAGTCCATTGCATTCAAACGAATCGGAAGTGGTCTGGTAGCAACCCTGGCACCACAGATCATTGCGGTCATTCGGACAGGACTGCCAAGCTAGGAGGTGATGGCAAATGCCAGGATGGGTAGAAGACTTACTGAAGGAAATGTTCTATGGCCCGTTTTATGAGATGGCAAAAGATGTCTGGGATTGGTGCATCGGATTGAGCACGGGGGTCATCAGCCAAGACCCCCAGCACTTTTCTCCGGCCACTTGGGATTTTGTGATGAACACCTTGTATCCTTGGACAAGGGGAATCGGCTTATCCATGATGAATGTATTTTTTATCTGCGTGTTTTTAAAAGCAGCCTCCAACTTAAAAGAGAATATCACTCTGGAGCTTTGTATCGAAGGGATGATCCGGCTGGTAGCACTGAATGTACTCATGAATATGGGAATGCAGTTGATGCAAGACTTCTTTTCTATGGCAGCTCTGATGGGAAAGGGGGTACTGAGTTTTGAAGAACCGGCTTTCTTTACTGGGGAAGTGGATATTGGAAGTGTTCTGTTCTGGTGGTTCATGGGATTTTTATATTTCTTTATCGCACTGATCTGTGGAATGCTGATCTTTTTGACTCTGTTCAGCCGTTATGTCAAGCTGTATCTTTTGACCGTGACCTTCCCACTGGCCATGCCGAGTATGGTGTCCGGACGTGGGATTGATGAAACGGCGAAAAGCTGGGTCAGAAGTTTTTTAGGAAATGTGTTTGAGATTGTGGTGATCGCCCTGGTGATATCGATCTCCGGACGGATCATCGGGGGCATGGATCTGCAGGGGGACAGTTTTGCAGATTTCTTTGACGGTTTTGGACAGGCACTGACCTCTACGATCTATATGATCGGAATGGCAGTCTCTGTACGGGGTGCAAGGAGCTTTATGAAAGAGACCTTCCACTTATAAACAACTTGTTCCGAAATTCGGAACGGAAAGGAGTAGAAAGAAAGGATATGAAAATCGATATCAACAAAGATTTTGAAACGGCATATCAGCAATCCATCTGGAAAGGGCTGGATCTGAAACAGCTGATTACGGTAGGCTGCTTTTTGCCGACGGTGATCGGGATTATGGTTGCCCTTTGGTATTTTTTAAACGTTCCGCCGCAGGGAGGCGTTTACATTGGAATTCTGGCAGCACTGCCGATTCCGGTTTTGGGACTGTTTAAGTACCGGGGCATGTCTATCCCGATGTTATGCAAAGAATGGAAGTATCTGCAGGCAACAAAGAAACTTTGTGGGGAAACAGAAACTGCAGCCGGTCAGAAACACCGAGTATTTACCATGCATCCATCGAGAAAGGAGCGATAAAATGGCAATTTTTAATGGAAATAAGGAATTTTCCAAGAAAAGGGAGCTATCCCAGCCTTTGGTTTCCGTACCAAAGAACGTGCGTCAGGCATTTAACATCCATAAAGCCTATGCAAACGGGGTGTTCCAGTTGGAAACCAAGAAAAAGGATACACTGTATGATCGGTGCTATGTATTTGAAGATATCAATTACATTAACAAGAAACGGACGGAGAAGAAGAACTTTCTGTCAGAACTGATCTTCTGGCTCAATTCCATGGATGCGTCTTATAAGATCACATTGTGTAATGAATATCAGTCGGTAGAAAAGTTTCTGGCATCGATCCGGAATGAACGCAATGAGAAGGAATATCCGGACATTGCAAAAGGAATCCGGCAGTGGCAGGAATCGAAACTGGCGGATGCTAACTCCACGGTGCGGACACTGCGCTATCTGACCATTACCTGCAGGGCAGACAGTCTGGCACAGGCAAACATCTATTTCCGGGCATTGGAGCCTATGATCGAGGATGCTTTTGCAGGATGGGGCAGTGACATTGCTGTGTTGGGAACCCTGGATCGGTTCCGGGTGCTCCATGGGATGCTGCGTCCGGGGGAAGAATTTCCACAGGTGGTGCTTCGGGAAACCCTGCAGGACTGGAAAAGTGATGTGCTGCCACGGAGCATCCAGCAGTTTAATGATTACCTGATTCTGGGAAATACCATGATGACGGTTCTGACGGCGACCCAGTATCGGAAATCTCTGGATACGGACACCTTTTTACATACTTTAAGCAGCCTTCCTTATCCGTCTTTTGTGACGCTGGACTTTGCTCCGGTGCAACAGGAAGTCATCAACGATAAATTAGTTGCCATGCACATGAACAATGAGCGGGAAATCAATGACGAGATCGAGCAGAAGCGTCAGGCGGGGCAGATCGTCACCTCTCCGTCTTACACCAAAAAGAAACGGCGGGATGAGATCGAGGAATACATTGAACTGGTGGATGCCAACGATGAGAAAGGGGTCTTTTTAAATCTTCTGGTGGTGTTGACGGCTCCGGTGAAAGAGGGGGTGGAGCTGTTGCAACAACGGATGGAAGAGGTCTGCGCCATCGGACGTTCTGATAAAGTGGGCGCTTTTTTGGAGCCTTGTGATTTCCGACAGTTAAAAGCCTTAAATACGGCACTTCCAACCGGAGGGAGACAGGTGGATTATATGCGGTTCTTTCTCACCTCTTCTCTGGTGGCATTTAACCCTTACCATGCCCAAGATATCTTAGAGCCGGGCGGAAAGATGCTGGGGATCAACAAGACCACCGGGCGGTATCTCATTGCCAACCGGAAACTCCTTCCCAACCCTCACGGGATCATTGTGGGATATTCCGGTTCTGGAAAATCCATGCTGATCAAGCTGACCGTGATTTCCCAGACCTTGCTTGGAAGCGAAGATGACATCATTGTGCTGGATCCACAGAATGAATTTGAAGATATCTGCAGGGAGTATCAGGGGGTGTATTTTGACCTGACCCCTAAAAGCGGGATTTATCTCAATGGATTTGAAGTGACCCAGGAAGTCTTTTCCGGCAGTAAAGAGCTGAAAGCGGAATTTGTGGCCAAACAGTGTGAGTATGCCAAAGGACTGGTGCAGGCGATCATGAAAAATATCCTGGTCACCCAGGAGCACGATTCCGTGGTGAGCCGTTGTACGGAGCAGATGTTTGCCCAGGTCTTTGCCCAGAAGCGGTTAAAGAAACAGCCCACCTTACTCTGGCTGCGGGAAGAGATTGGAAAGGAACTGGAACAGGTACGGCACGCTCACGATGAAGCCATCATCCGTCCCATCTACAACTCCCTGGAAGAGTATACCACGGGCTCCTGTGACATGCTGGCACATCCGACCAATATCGAATTCCAGAACCGTCTGGTGGGATTTGGGATGTGCAACGTGCCGGAAAACAACTGGGAGGCTGTCATGGATACGGTGCTGCATTATCTGTCTACCAGGATGGATTACAATAAAAAGTTGCAGAAAGCCACACACTTAGTGGTGGATGAGGCACAGGTGGTTTCGGAAAAACCGGGATCTGCAGATATGCTCAACAATGCAGTTATTACCTTCCGAAAGTTCGGAGGAATCGTAACCCTTGCGATGCAGAACGTGGTGGCAGCTCTGGCCAACAAAAAGATGGTAGAGCTATTCCAGAACTGTTCCTATAAATGCTTTTTAGATCAGGGCGGTGTGGATGCCCAGAGCCTGGCAGAGATCCAGCCGTTATCTGAACGGGAATTCCGTGCCTTGGGAACGGGAAAACCGGGAGAGGGGGTCATCGTCTGGAATAAAAAAGTGGTGCTGTTTAATGCCCGGATTGAGAAAGACAACATCTTATACGAAAAGTATTCCACCAACTTCCATGAAAAAGCGCAGCGGAAGGAACGTGATTCTGCTAGGAGCACTTCCCCTGTGAGAAAAGAAAACGTGACGAAATCAGAGGAAGAACCGGAACGTTGGGAGGAACGGGTGCCCCTGCAGGTGGCGTATAAACCGGAACCGGAGATGCCTCAGAACTGGCAGGAAGAAAAGCCCGATGTGCTGCAACAGGGATGGGGAGAACAAGAGTGGGAGACCGTGCTACAGCTGGCAGCGTTTGCACCCATCCGGCTGGGAGATGTGACTGCTTTGTTGGAGATCGCCCCGGAGGAAGCACAGAGGCTGTTGGATGCCATGCTTCAGGCAGGTGCTCTGGAAGAGAAAGAGGGCTGGTATCAGATTGCGAAGTAGGTGAAATCAATGAGATTGAATGAAACAAAACGAAAACAAAGAACGTCCCAGGAAGAAGTTCTGGCAGAGTTGTTTGCAGAGGCAGAATTGCAGGGCTCTGTCCGGAAGAAGAAAAACTGGGATGCCTGGCTGGACCAGGAAGAGGAGCAACAGAGTGAAAAAGAACTGCAGGTGTATCTGGAGGAATATAGCGATCCTACCTTGTATTTGACTCCAAAAGAAGTGAAAGCCTGGAACCGGATGCCAAAGTCCAAACAGAAACGGCTTCTGGAAAAAGAATCCGGACAGGTATTGCAGGCATGGAAAACAGGAAAGCGAAAGGTCTCTGCTGGTGGCGGAAGCAAAGCGGATTCCATGGAAGATCTGGTCTTTTTGCAGGGAAGAGGAACAAAATCAGGGACACCGCTACATGGGATTTGGAAGCCAGAAAAGGTACGAAAAAAGGGCTTCGGGGAGGAGAGACCAACCGCTCCCCACAATCCCCAGAGACACAGTTCTCCGGGTGCCAGACAGACACATTCAAAAACCGGAAAACAAGCGGCTGCAGGAGTGCAGAGTGCGGCATCTTCTGTTGCGGGTAGCGCATCCACGGTTACTCCAGCTACACTGGCCGCCAGAACTGCAAAGAAAACAGCACAAACCTTTAAAAACTATGTCCAGGAAGTGAATCAGGCAGCCCAGCAAGCCATCGGGGAAGAATGGGCAAAACTGGAAGATACCAAACAGCAGAACGCACAGGTAGGAGACCTACCCTCTTTTGTCAAGTATCTGGGGGCGACAATTGGAAGTGTGGTATTGGCCGGAGCAGCCATGGTACTGCAGCTGGCGGCGGCGCTTTTGACCGCGCTTGTGACCATGCTGGCCTTTCTTTTGGTGGCGGTATTGGCAATCTCTCTGATTGTCAGTGTGATCATGTCCCTGATCGGTGGGTTTTTAGACCAACAGCCGGCCACCGGACATGGACTGCCGCCCTTTATTACCGAAGATATGATGGAAGCATTTTTTGCTGTGCAGGAAGAAAGTGGGATTCCGGTCTCTACCGGAGTCGCACAGGTGATTGCGGAATCCGGATTTGGGTTATATGGGCCAGGAGGAGACAATGGGCAGGGACTCTCCCAGCTGGCGTACGAGTATAAAAATCTGTTTGGGATCAAGTATTTTTCCGGAGACAAATATGCCATTGGCGGTGTGGATATGTCTACGGGCGAGGAAACCGGAAATGGGAATACCACCATCATTGCCGGGTTCTCCGTGTATCCGGATTATGGAGCCTGTATCCGGCAGCGAGGGTGGATGTTAAACCGAGAACCTTATGCAGGGAAAGTTGCCCCTTATCGGAACCACAATGACAAGAAGTATACCAAAGAAGCCGCCAGGGGATTTATGAATGGAATCCGTGCGGCGGGCTGGGCAACGGATAGTTCTTATGTGGAAAAATGTGTGCAGCACATGGACAATTATAACCTCTATCGGTTCGATAACATGACTTATGAAGAGTACCAAAAAAGCGGAGGGGGAAACTACGATGGAACGGTGACGCCACTGATGCAGAGCATCGTGGATCATGCCGCTAATAATCAGGGAATTTACCCTTGTACTCCGGATATGTGCGCTCAGTGGGTGACGGGAATTTATCAGGCTGCAGGAGCACCAACAATCCCTTATGGGAATGCCATCGATATGTGGAACAACTATAAAAATACGGGCAATACAAGCATGGAAAACATTCCGCCGGGAGCCATTGTGTGTGGCAGTGGATACGGAACTATGGGCAGCATATATGGACATGTCGGGATCTATCTTGGGAATGGAATGGTGGCCAATAACCGGGGCTATTTTTCCGTGGAAAGTCTGGAAGAATGGTGCAGTTGGCAGACCGCAACCTGTCAGGGACATACGGGGTGGATCGGCTGGGTGTTCCCAGGTGGAGTTCCGGCAAATTAGAACAAAAAGAAAGGAAAAATCAATATGAACAAAGTAGTTTTAATGGGGAGACTGACACGGGATCCGGAAGTACGATATTCTCAGGGAGAGCCGGCAACTGCGGTGGCAAGATATACTCTGGCAGTGGAGCGAAGATTCCAACGGGAAGGAGCGCAGACGGCAGATTTTATTCCCTGTGTGGTTTTCGGAAAATCCGCAGAATTTGCCGAGAAATATTTCCGTCAGGGACTACGGATTTCGGTTTCCGGAAGGATCCAGACCGGCAGTTATACGAATAAAGATGGGATCAAGGTTTATACCACAGAAGTGGTAGTAGAAGAGCAGGAATTTGCCGAAAGCAAGTCAGAACAGGGACGGGGAAATCAGGGGGCAATGGGAGCACCGGACACTGATGGTTTCCAGAATATCCCGGATGGAATCGAGGAAGAATTACCATTCCATTAAAAGCAAGAAAGGAGCCAAACAGCATTGAAAAAAAGAATCATAATTGTGATTGCAGCCATGGTGATTCTGTGTGGCATTTTGACAGGGATCGGTATCATTTTGTCCGATCAGAAACCTGAGAAACAATCGGAAGAGAAACCAGAAAAAGTAGAACAGGAATTGGAGATCAAACCAAAAGAAACACAGGAAAATACGAAGCAGGAAATGGAAGAAAGAGAGCTGGAAAGTGAACCAGAAAAACAAGAGGAAGAACCACTTTCTATGGATCTTTCCGGATTAAACGAAGATGCACTTTCTATGATGGGAATTTCCAAAAGAGAAGTGGCAGATGCACTGAGAACTTGGACACAGGAACATGGATTTTCCAGTGCCACAGGAGCACAGTTTTTGGAGCCGATGCTGGTACGATTTTCGGAGGAAAAATACAGCATGGATTGCCAGCTTATCTTTGCAGATGGCGGGAATGGAATTCAGCCGGAGGATGCGCAAACCAAACTGACCATGGATTATTTCAAAGAGAAAAAGTTGCTGCAGATTCATAAATAAAATCAGGAAAAAAGAGGTGAAGATTTTGGAGATGGTTGGGAAAAAATTGGAAGCAGAACTGGAACTTTTTATTATGGATTGTCATGCACTTAGTAAGGACGGAATCATTTCAAAATCGGAAGAGATTGTGATGAAAAGAAAGATCTACAGGAGTCTTAGATGTCTGCTGAAACAGGAACCAGAGCAGTGTCAAGTTTTGTTGTATACCGGACACATTTTGGAAAATGCATACCGCTTTGTGCAGGATCAAAAAGAAGAGGAAGATTCTCTGGAATTGACTTTAAAAAAATGGATGTGCGCCATTGAAAATGGGACGTGCAGCGCATGACAGATGCAAGAAATGAAAGGGGAAGCATCTGAGAAAGCCTGGGAAAGATGGGAAATCAAGGGGAGTATTTTATCTTTATATGTTATCCAGGGGTCTTAGGGGCGTTCCCCTAACAAGATGGCATGATGTTTGTTAAACATTATGCGTATCTTGCCAATTCTCCTCTCGGAGAATTGCGTACAGATAGGGGCAATTTTGATGGAAAAACAGGGTTTTGACGGACAAATGCTGACATTATGTAATACAGATGTAGACAAGATGTAATACGAAAGCTGACAGGATGCAATACAATTGTAGACATCTGTAATACGAAAGCTGACAGGATGTAATACAGTTGTAGACATCTGTAATACGAAAGCTGACAAGATGCAATACAGTTGTAGACATCTGTATTACGAA
>OBJF01001841.1_pt1 | contig 17218 bp, 8 predicted proteins | sample 1519091 | NCBI WGS metagenome assembly OBJF01 (sample SAMEA2452124, study PRJEB22498) | human gut metagenome | biome: human feces; feature: human gut; material: feces | place: Australia | collected 2012
TTTGTTTCGGACATCATCATATACATTGAAAGTCCCATCCCCTTTTGGAGTAGACAAGTCACAGAAGATCAGCTGTGTTGTCCGATCTGCTTTTCCCTCGTCCCATACCTGAAAAGCATTTTCCACACAGGTATTGACCTTGCTTTTTTCTGCATCCGGAAGGAGTTCATTTAATAGTCTCTGATCCAATGCACATTTTCTTCCGTCATTGGTAATCTTGAGCATGTTGTCCACCGTTGGATTCACAAGACCGGCTCTTACTTCTTCCGCACGTTCCGAAAAGGCACTGACCATTTCCTGCTGTTCTTCACTTGGTTTTAAGACTTCATTGATAAACTCTGCTTCCGGTACAGGAAGATTCAGCATATCCGATGTCTGGATGTCCGCAGCCTCCTTAAATATGGAGATCAGCTCCGGAAGATTAAAAAAACGGGCAAACCGTGTTTTCGCACGATAGCCCGTTCCTTCCGGTGATAATTCGATTGCGGTCACTGTCTCCCCGAACGTTGCCGCCCAGGAATCAAAATGTCCCATGCCCATACGCATGAGTGTGTCATACTGGAGATAACGCATGATAGTGTAAAGCTCCGTCATACTGTTCGATACGGGAGTACCTGTAGCAAAGGTGATCCCTCTGCCGCCGGTCAGTTCATCCATGTACCGACATTTCATAAACATATCCGAACTTTTCTGTGCATCCGTCTGTGAGATACCCGCCACATTCCGCATTTTTGTATACAAAAAAAGGTTCTTAAAACTATGACTTTCATCCACAAACAGCCGGTCTACGCCCAACTGCTCAAAAGTTACTACATCATCCTTTCTGGTCTGGTCATTGAGTTTCTTCATCCTCGCCTGCAGACTCTTCTTTGTTTTTTCCAACTGCTTGATGGTATAATTCTGTCCTGCCTGATGTGCCGCTTCTTCAATGGAAAACGTAATATCTGCGATCTGATCTTCCAGCATGGCAATCTGCCGTTCTTTGGAAAGAGGGATTTTCTCAAACTGCGTATGGCCGATGATCACGGCATCATAATCCCCTGTCGCAATACGGGAACAGAAACGTTTTCGGTTTGCCGGCTCAAAGTCCTTCTTCGTTGCCACCAGGATATTTGCTCCCGGATAGAGACGTAGGAAATCACTGCCCCACTGCTCGGTCAGATGGTTTGGCACAACATAAAGATTCTTCTGTGAGAGTCCCAGCCGTTTTGATTCCATACCGGCTGCGATCATCTGGAACGTCTTCCCTGCTCCTACGCAATGAGCCAGAAGGGTGTTATTTCCATACAGCACATGAGCCACTGCGTTTTTCTGGTGCGGCATCAGGGTGATCTCCGGATTCATGCCGACAAACTGAATATGGCTTCCATCATATTCCCGTGGACGGATGCTGTTAAATCGTTCATTATAGATCTTACAGAGATCTTCCCGTCGGTGCAGGTCTTTAAATATCCACTCCTTAAATTCCTCTTTGATCAGTTCCTGCTTCTGCTGTGCCAGCATTGTTTCCTTCCGGTTTAATTCCCGGTGTTCCCCCTCGGCATCCTGTACCGTGTCATAAATCTTGGTATCCCTAAGGTTTAAGGCATCTTCCAAAAGACGGTAGGCATTGGCTCTCTGCGTTCCATATGTGGAAGTAACAAGAGCATTTCCGTAACTGTCCACATTCTTTCCCATAACATTCCATTGTCCGGTCACTTCGGCATACTGGACTTTGACCTTGCTCCCTACATAATATCTTGGTGTATGGAATGTTTCTGCCATGAACCGTGTAATGTAATCCTCAGAGATCCAGGTTGCCCCAAGTCTTGCCTCAATCTCTGATGCATCCAGATCTTTTGGCTGTACCTGCTCCAAATACTGCACGTTCACCTGATATTCCGGGTGATCTTCTGCAAACTGTTTGGCAATCTGAAGTTTCTCCCTCACATTTCCAGAAAGATATTCGTCCGACGGCTCCCATTTTTCACCGATTGGATTCTTAAAGATCACCCCTGCCAGTTCTTCGGTAAGCTCCTCTTCTGTTTTCCCGGAAAGCTGTGCCATATAGGAAAGGTCAACGCCTGCCCTCTCACCAATGGAAACCGCAAGTGCTTCACTGGCAGTATCCACAGAAGTTACCGTTTCTGCCCTGCGGATTGTCCTTTTGGTAAAAATATCCGCTTTCCGTTTCAGTTCTCCCTTATCATCCAGAAATTCCAGAGAAGTCAAAAGACAATAACTACTGTCCTGACTAAATGCCCTCTTATTGGCATTGTTGCTGATAAGACCATATTTTGCTGTAAAGGTATCGTATTCTTCATTGAGTTTTCCCTGCAGCTTTGTGATCTGTTCATCGCTTCCCTCTTCCATCTGACACTGGATCAGTTCATTCGTAACATCACGGATCTTCACCATCCCTTTGACACGTTCCGCTGTCATTGCCGGAAGCTCCATGCGGTTCATCACAGAATTTTCCCGGTAATAGACTTCCTCATTCACTACGGTAAAACTGAAATTCTTTACATCCGGGTCTGCCGGGATAGAGACAACATCCTCCTCCAGCTCTGTATCCGAAAGTTCCAGTTCCGTGATCGTGCCATGGATATTCCTAATCGCTTCTTTTAACTGTTCTTCTAAGGTAATGCCTTCTTTTGGTTTTACGGTCACTTCCTGCTTTCCGTACTGAGTACTTTCTGTAGTAAAATCACCAAGCACCATTTCCGGATGCTCTGCAAAATAAGCATTGACCGAATAGCCTTCCGGTATTTCCTTTAAATTTAACCATTCCGGTTCCTCAATGGATGCCCTGTCCCTTTTCTGGAAAAACAAAATATCAGAAACAACACTGGTATTGGCATTTCTCTGGAACGCATTATTCGGTAATCGGATGGCTCCAAGCAGTTCTGCCCGGTTTGCGATATACTGTCTCACTGCCGGATTCTGCTTATCCATCGTTCCACTGGAAGTTACCACTGCAACTACACCGCCCGGACGGACCAGATCAAGGGATTTTGCAATAAAATAATCATGGATCATAAAATGATGCCGGTCATATCTGCGGTCACTGACCTGATACGCCCCAAATGGAACATTGCCTATCACACAGTCGAAAAAGCTGTCCGGATAACTGGTTTCCTCAAATCCCTGTACGGCAATCTTATTTTTCTGATAAAGCTGTTTTGCAATCCTGCCCGAAACCGGGTCAAGCTCCACACCGTACATATTGGCTTTGCCCATACTCTCCGGGAGCAGTCCCATAAAGTTACCGACACCACAGGACGGTTCCAAAATATTTCCCTGTTTCAGTCCCATATTTTCCAGTGCTTCATACATACTTCGGATCACGGTCGGGGACGTATAAAAAGCATTTAAGGTCGATGCCCTTGCTGCACTGTATTCTTCTGGTGATAAGGTATTCTTTAATTCCAGATACTCATTTGCCCAGCTGCTGTTATTCTCCTCAAATGCCTGTGGGATACCACCCCAGCCAACATAACGGGATAAGATTTCCTGTTCTTCGGGTGTTGCCAGACGTTCTTCTTTCTCCAAGGTCTGTAACAAATGGATGGCTTCCATATTTGCCTTATACTTTGCCTTCGGACCGCCTGCACCAAGGTCATTATCCTGGATACGGAAGTTGTGTGGTTCTATCAAGGCTTTTTCCTGTTCTGGTTTCAAATATGGCTGGAATTCTCCCTCATATCCAAACAGTTCATTTTCTCCGGGAATATAATTGCGTCCGGTTTCCAGGCACCGGAACACATCGGCAGTTGGTGCATTGCTGACTGCATAAAAATCATCATACGAATATTTAGGGAAATCTTCTGTATGGTAGGTTGATAAATGCAGTTCTGTATTGGAACGGGTCTGTGCAACCAGATCTTTTCCTTCTATTCCTTCCGGCAATACCCCTACTGCTTCAAAATGATACCCCTGATACGCAAAAACACCTTCATCCCAGGACTCCGCCAACTCTTTTGCTGTTTTAGCTGTTACCTCTTCTTCTGGTTCTTTCTGTTCCTGTCCCTCAGAAGTTTCTATTATTTCCTGCTCCTGACTCTCTGAAATAGATTTTTCAGCAGTAACCTCTTCCTCTTCTATTTCCTCCACATCTGACATATCTACTACGGTCGGTTCTATCACTGCCTTCGTATCCAAGAAATCAAACATAGTCATCTGGTACCCGGATGGTTCTGCAAAAGACGGTTCTGCTTCCGGTGTCGGGAAAATCGTATAGGTTCCTTCTGCATACTGATGAAGTTCCGAGAGAAGTTCTGTTTTCTGCTGATAGTTTGTCCCATACGCTTCAAAATACAATGGAAGAGCTGCCAATGCTGCATCCATCTTCTGTAACAGTTCCTCTGTCTGCTCTGGATTCTCTAATACTGCCTCCATTTCTTTTCCTGGTTTTTCCCAGAAGAAGTCCTCCGTAAATGGTCTGTCCATCTCTTCCGGAAGACGGTCATAAAAACGGAGTACCTTATTTGCCATCTGCTCCCTCTCATATTCCGGCATACGAGCATAATCTTCTGCCTGCAGGAACTGGTCATTCTTTATCAGATAAGCTACTCTGTTTGCAACTTTATTCCAGGATAATAAAACTGACGTATATGGATTCCCATAAGCACCTCTTGCAAGAAACAATCCTTTTCCATCATAGTTTGCATGTGAATCATCGGCACCGGAAAGTGCATGACTGCTTCCACCGATCCCATACTGTTCCTTGATAAAACCTGTCCTCGCTCTTTCATCCTCATGCAGCAGATAAAAAGAATACGTCCTGAGCCTGCCCTGCGAATACGCTCCACCTCCTGCAAGAAAAGCATCAATCTCATCCTGTGTAATGAACATCGGATGTTCTTTCCAGGCAAACCTGTCCCTTGCCTGATAAGGGATGACCTCATCCGCAAACTTCTGAAACTGCTTTGAGATATTTACAGGATTATAATGATGGAAACGCATAATGGAATGATTTTCTTCATAGGCTTCTGCCAGTGCATCCAGTCTTTCATTCAGTTCCGAAAGCCACTGGGGATCTTCCAGCTTTTCTTCCAGATAATCTGTGATCTCCGGATAGATACTGCGAAGATGTGGTAAGTCCTCTTCGTCAAAAACAATCTCGGCTATTCCTTCTGCCATATCCCCTTTCATATAGGCAAGAGCCTGGGCGTGTTCTTTCACTGCATTACTTCTTGCCGCATCCAATACAGACTGTGGTGCATATTCACCCTGATCTAAAAGCTGATGGATACGTCCGCTGACATCCTCCCATGATAAAAATGCCTTATCTAAGATATGGTCTGTAACCGTATGCCCCACTGCGATCTGCATCCCGGTTTCATCAAACCAGACTGAATATTCATTTCCATCAATCTGAAAGCCTTTTCCACCTTTACGGTATTCACGCTTTACAAACTCCGCATATTGCTCCGGTGTCTGTTCGCTCATGAAATTATAGATGATCCGGAGCTGGCTTGCTTTCCGGTTTCCTCCTGTCCGTAAGATCTCATCAACAACTTCCTCTGGAATCGGGATTTCTCCGGCATAAAGGGCAGCTGTCCTTTCCTCGATGTTCCGCCTTTGTTCATCTGCAGTTGGATATTCGGGCAAAGATAAAGCAGAGGCAATCTCTTCCTCTGCTTTACTCAATCCATTTTCTCTTGTATCTTCGACTAACTGTATACCAATTCCGTCAAGATGCTCTCTTCCGCTGTTGCCATCAGTGCGTTCATGTGTGCTGTCCATGCCATCGGATCTGCTTCCTTGTCCGGTGCCGGATTCTTCTCCAGTAATTTCTCCATCTGGCTGTCCATTCTCTCCTGTGCTGCTTTCTCGATCTGTTCCAGATGGCTGTTCAGCTTCCCGGTCAGGAACAGGCTCTGATAAAGGCTGTTCTTGTGTTCCTTCAGAAATGTCCTCCGCAGCATCCCGTATTTCCCGATCGTCACTTCTTCCTCTTCGACGGTCAGATTCGGAAACAGGTAATCTCCCTTGCGATGATATGTCAGTTCCATAATCGGTTCCTCCTTCATTTTCAATATTTTCTTCTTTTTTCGTTTCTGCATCCCGGTTTTTAGTTTCACGCATTAACGTGGTAAAGTTATTATAATTCCTTTCATTGGAATTTTCAACCTCTTTTCTCGCTTCTTCCAGAGAAATTTTATGTACGGTCTTTCCAATATCAATCAGAATACTCTCACTGAGCTGGCTTGCCGTATTTCCAAGAAAGGTGAGAACTGACAGACGGTTATAATCTGTGATATGCATGAAGTCCTCTTCTTCCAGAAGTTCCATCGGATCAAGCCCGCATCGCCTGGAAAGCAGATAGTAAACACTGTCTGTTGCCAGCTGACGGAAATCACTGCGAATCGTCACCTCATCCAGATCTTCCAGATAAGTACCTTCTACAGCATATTCCAATCCGTCCAGGTATTCCTCCAGATTATCACTGACCATTTCCCTTGCGACTGCCATCAATGCATCCTGCAAAGTTGCTGTATCCTTTTCTTCCAGAGCATAGACCTCTGCCAGATGGGTGAGGATCTCTTCTCTCTGGTGTTCCTGCATCTGCCAAAGATACGGGCTTCTGCCCCCGGCTACCATGTGGGTATCCGAAATATCAAACACATAACGGAGTCTGGTATGCTGCCCTGTTTCATCAAGCAGGGCGATTCCCCTTGCACCACGGTTCACCCATCGGAACATCTTTTCATTCCATAATTCCAGTGATGCACAGGCCGTTGCTTCCGGATGCTGTGCATGGATCAGAAGCTGATCTGAAAAAGAATAACGATATAACCTCGATGCTGTGTCCATATAATCCATCCAGTCTCTGGGGGAACCGCTCACTGATACAGCATGTTCCTGTGCCAGATCCCGGATGTCCTGTAATTTAGACATATCGCTTTACCTCCTTGTCTTATTTCTTTTTCTTCTTTGGGAATTCCAGATGGAATCTCGGCTTGCCATCCTCCAGTGTGAGTAACAGATCTGCATCAAATTTCATATCTTTCTTTTTAGAATACAGACCTTTTACATGGGTACAAGCCTTATCAAGAAGTTCTCTTGCCATCTTTTTATCCAGATTTTTCTCCATGCTTCCCAAAAAACGGTTTTCTTTCCAAAGGGCAAAATCACACTGACGGTTTGAGCAGTAAAAATTCTGTTTGCCCTCGAAAACATCACAACCACAGACCGGACATTTGCCGATCACTTCCCTTGCAGTCTGGAATCTCCTGCGTTCCTCTTCCGGTATCTCCCTGCATACCTCTAAAATCTTACGGACAAGAGAAGTAATCTCTCCCATGAACTGAGTATCTGTAATCTGTCCCTTTTCCATCATCAACAGCTGGTTCTCCCATTCCGCTGTCATTACTGCTGATTTCAGATACTCTGGCATGACCTTTACCAATTCCTTTCCCTCGGTACTTGGCAATATCTGCTTACCCTTTCTCTGTGCATAACCGGAAGAAACCAATTTTTCAATGATACTTGCCCTTGTTGCCGGAGTCCCCAGCCCTTTCTTTTCTGTTTCAGAATCAAACTCCTTATTACCGGCTGTTTCCATTGCAGCAAGGAGCGTATCTTCATTGAATGGTTTCGGCGGAGAGGTATAATGTGTGGTTTTCTCTGCTTTTACTGGAAAAAGCCTCATTCCTTCTTCATACCCAGCAGGAATCGAAGTCTCTTTTTCCTTTTCCTCCACTGGTTCCGCTTTGACACACAGCTGTTTAAATGCCTTTTCTACTTCCTTAAATCCCATCTGTACTGGAATCTTCCCTCTGGCTTTAAAATCATGTTCCTGGCACTTTACCGTAATATCTGTCTGCTCATACAGATATTCTTCTCCAGTTGCCTGTACCAGCTGCTGACAGATCAGCATCATCAGATTCTTTTTATCTGCCGGTAAATCAGCAATTCCTTTCTCCACGACTTCTTTTGTCGGAAGAATCGCATGGTGATCAGATACCTTTGCATTGTTGATTACCCTTTTTATGCCATGCCCCAACTGTCCATAATCTACAAACGAAAGTAATACTGGCATTTTTTCTACCAGTTCCTCTACCGAATCTTTCATATCCTCCGTTACAAACTGACTGTCTGTTCTTGGATAAGTAACCAGCTTTTCTTCATATAATTCCTGTAGCATATCCAGTGTACGTTTCGCTGTATATCCAAAGTAACGGTTGGCCTCTCTCTGCAGGCTTGTCAGATCATAAAGTTTCGGTGGAAATGATTTCTTACGTTCTTTCTTCATCTGTGTGACCACAGCGGTTGAACCATTACATAACGCTGCAAGCAGCTCCGCAGCTTCTTTATTTGCAATGTTCTCGGAAACTACTGTAAGTTTTCCATCTGTCAGTGCTACCTTATAAAACGCTTCTTTTTGAAAATGCTCGATCCTCTCCTGCCGTTCTGCAAGCATGGCAAGGGTTGGGGTCTGCACCCTGCCCACAACCAATCGTTTAAAATATCTCGTAGTGTATGCTCTGGTTCCATTCATTCCAATCAGCCAGTCAGCCTGTGCCCTGCACACCGCAGCCATACAGAGATTCTTATATTCTTCCTCACTTTTCATTGTCTGAAAACCTTTCTGAATGGCGGCATCTTCCATCGAGCTGATCCACAGACGTTTCACTGGTTTCCTGCATCCGGCAAGCACATACACCCTTTGAAAGATCAGTTCTCCTTCTCTTCCTGCATCACAGCCATTTACCAGATATTCCACATCACTTCGATTCATCAGAGTTTTTATGACTTCAAACTGCTTCTTTTTATCCTTGGAAACTTTCAGCTTCCATGCTTCTGGAAGGATTGGCAGATCATCAAACTGCCATTTTTCATATTTCGGGTCATATTCCTCTGGCTGTGCGTATTCTGCCAGATGTCCTAAGCACCAGCTGACAATACAGCTTTCTCCCTCCAGATAACCGTCCTCCCGCTTATAAGCGGACAGATTTTTCGCATAACTTTGTGCTACACTTGGCTTCTCTGCGATCACTAAAAATTTAGACATAATCCTTTCCTTTCTACCAAAAAAGGCAGCCAAGATTTCTGGCTGCCCCTGTCCTTATTACTGTTTCCATCTCTTAAAAACGCTTATTCTTCTTTTTCATCGTCCTCTTCATTTACATACGGACCGTCTGAAAATTCAAGCTGTTCACTTACATAATCTTCATCCTTACTGCGTCCATGTTTCTTATAGACTGCGATTCCTGCAAAGCCTAAGATTGCTGCAACTACAATAGCTGCAAGACCTTTCACATTCATTCCGCTTTTCTCTTCTTTCTTCACTTCGGTTTCCTCCTCTGCTGCTGGTGTAGTCTCCGGTGTGGTTTCCGGGATCACTACGGTTGATTCTTCAGCTTCCTTGTCTTTTTCTGTTTCATCCAGAAATTCTGCCAGATCATTCTCATCGACCAGAGACATCATATACACATTCTCTGTATTACTGGAACGGTCAATGACCATGTAAAAAGTATTCCCCTTTTTCGTCTGGATAGTAAGGAACTGTTTTGTATCATCATTTTCCTTATCATCTACAAGCTGGGCATTTCCCGGTGTAGAAAAAGCAGAATTATTACTTTCTCCGGTAACTCTTCCCGTATCCTCTGCTTTCTCCGTATCTTTACTCTTTTCTGTTGTTGTCTCTTCCACCACCGCTGTCGTTGTCTCTTCTGCCGGTGGATTTGCATTTGCATAAACAGTAGCAAGGGATGTTCCCGAAATCATTGTTACCGCCATAGCAATCATCAGAAGTTTCTTTACTACTTTACTCTTCATCGTCTAATACCTCACTTCCTGTCACCTGCCCCACAGGTGATCCATTATTGTTTTCTTTCTTCTGTAAACCTTTTGTCTCTTCTACTGTAATGCCACCCTCTTCATTTCTCTGAATCGTAACGGTTCCTTTCTGAATCCCGTCAAGCAATACCAGTAACTCCCGGCTGTCCAGTTTCATAGAACGGAAAGATTTGATGATCTCCACATCTTCCATCTGTTGTTTTAATGTATTCTGCCGTTTCAGATGTTCCTGCAGCTCTGCGATCTTATCCTCTGTCTTCTGAATATCATCCAGAATCTTTTTTAATTTCATGTTCATCTGCCTGTCACCTCCTCTAATGCAGACGACCAAATGCCATAAAATGTTCCTGCCAGTAGGCACTTGCAATACTTGTGTATTGCACTGGCTTACCACAATGAATCATCATGTTATTGCCAACATAAATTCCAACATGACTCGCTCCACTTGTGTTATAAGTGCCCTGGAAGAAGATCAAGTCTCCCGGTTTTGCTTCCGATGGAGATACCTGCGAACAGTGAGAACGAAGTCCGTCAGCAGTACATCTTCCAATATTCCATCCATTTCCACAATTATTGATAACCCAGCTTACAAATCCGGAACAATCAAATCCACTTGGGGAATAACCACCCCAGACATAAGGAACTCCCAGATATTTCTCTGCTTCCCGGATCATCTTTGCAAACTGTGGATCAGATAAAGCATCTGCCGGTATGGTATAACCAAAGCCTCCGCTTCCGGTGGGTATGCTGTTTAAGTCAAACAGGTAATCACGATTTCCATAATATTTGTTATATGCATCGTATCTTTCCTGTTCTTCTTCCGTCATGCGGCTTCTCAATACGGTATCCAGATTGCGGTTTGTCATCGTCACATCCAGACGGTTTACTTCTTTCGTTGTCGTAACCTGCACTTCCTGGCTTCCATTGCTGTCTGCTATGTATGCCTCCCATGTCTGGTGCCCATGTGCGGAAGCTGCTGCATGATTATCATAATAAACATCAAACTGAACACCATATCTTGCAAAAGCTCCGGTATCTTCTACTACATATTCCACACCATTCATAATGACATGGGTTCCCATCGGTACAAAAGGATTCGATGCATCTACTGCGATCGTATGATTAGCTGTCGGCATCGCACCGCTGGCTGTCGGTCCTCCACTCCACTGCCCACAGCAGATGGAGCAGTTACAATACCCACTGGTGACAACCTGTCCCAGTGATTCTCCTACCCGGACTGTCTTTGTTTCGGTAACTGTCTCCCTGGTAGAATCTGTCGTAATCCCATACTGCTGGCGGAAAATGGACTCTATCTCCTCTGCTACTTCATCATAAGTAAAACCACCGTATTTAACTGTCAGATAAGAGATCAGCTGATATGGATTATGACCGATCTCATCAATCTGGTACCGGTATTCATCGTAATCCGGATGCGTGGATTCCATCTGATTGATCTGCGTATTTAAGGCTTCTTCTAATGCCCGGTATGCATTTTCAGCGGCATAAATGTCCTCATCTGTACTGGAATAACTGGTGGAAATAATGGCAGACGAAGCTCCCTGCAGGGATGCACTGCAGCTGGTAAAACTTGCTGCAATCAAGACAAAGATCAATCCAAAGATAGCAACTGTAGCAAAAATCCCACGATTTTGTGCCACAATCATTTTGACTGCATCTTTTGCTTTCTCTGTAAATTTCTGTGCTGAAGTGATCGCTGCATCCTTTGCCTTTTTACTCTGCTTTGCTGCCTGATACTGTTTCTGATAACGTTTCTTCTGGAACAGCTTTTGCAATGCAGATTTTCTTTTCTGCTCCGCTTCCTTCTTCACCATATTTTTTGCTTCATTTCCATAAACAGATTCAAACATCAGCCTGCTTTTTTCTGCTTCATCAAGAACGCTTTCTTTCAGTCTTTTTGACTGTTCCCTCCTTTGCTTTAAGCGTTCCCTTGTATAAATGGATTTTCTTGCAAGGTTTTCTCCTGCAAGCTCTGCCCGGTGTGCCCCTTCTACCGCAGCATTATCATCTTCTGCCTCATGGGTTTTCCAATGAGCCGCCGTAGCCGCAGCATCTTTCACGGCAGATGCAGAACTTCGGATACCGATACCGGCTCCATGTACCATGCCATCACTTTCATCGCCAAACGATAATCTGGAACTCTTTTTCCGCTGTTCTTTCAGCACACGTTCCCGCTTCGATTTGCCTTTGATCTCCTCCGAAAATCCATCCAGAGACTCTTCTGCCACTTCTGAAGTTTCCCTGTACCGGGCAGCTTCTCTCTTTGCCGTCTTGCTTTCTTCGGACGCCTCCTTTTCCTTCCGTCTTTCTTTTGACGCATAATCTCTGACCATCTTTTTCTTACGGAGATCCCGGCTGTCTGCAACCGTTTCCAGATAAGCCCGTTCTCCCCTTGGCTGTCCACGGATGCTCTCACTGCGAAATGCGGATTTCGTTGCAGCTGTGCTTTCATCGGCTACTTGTTCCCCATCCAGTTCTCCATCTATATCTTGTTCTGACTTCTCATCCAGTACAGTTTCTCTACTATATCTGGCTTTTGGGGAACTCTTCTCCGAATGTTCTGTTTCCCTTTTTTCATTGCTATGCTCACGCCTTCTCTTACTGAAATCCAGTTCATCCTTTTTTTCACTACGGGAAACCTCTGTATCCATGTCCCGTCCAGTGATCCTTTTTTCTTCTTTATTCCGAAGATTCTCTTCTCTAAGACCATCACGGCTCATCTTCTGGACGGTTTTATCTCTCGCCTTATACTCATGCTCCTGCAAATCTCACCATCCCCTTTACTGTTTACCTGTTATTCTGCTTTATCCTGATAGTTCTCCCATTTTTCCAGTACCTCATCTGCCAGTCCTGCAATGGAATCTGTCAGCTTATCTGTAAGCCTTTCACTCAATGTTCCTCTTGCAGCCAGACAGGAAGTAATCCCCATAAAGTCAATCAGTTCCGCTAAATACAGCAGATCATCTAACATCTCGCCAAACACCTCCTCCCCGTTACTGTCCTTTCCTTTTTCTAAAAGTTCTTTATAATTGTCTGCACAGATCCTCTCTGCAAATACACAGCAAGGTTCTCCATTGCATCTCTCAAAATTCGTATAATCTCTCATGTAGTAATCCTCCATTTCATTTTTGGGCAGAAAAAAGGCCGGAAATCCTTTCCGGCTCATCCCCTGCTTTTGTTCTATTTTGTTTTTTATATTTTTTAATCATCTCTTTCTCCGATACCAAGTTTTTTACGCTTCTCTACCTCATCTGGCTTAGAAGTCATCAACGCATACAGCATCAGAGAATTATCAAATTTATCCTTAAACGGGATAATGGTACTGCCATAAAAGACCAGTCCCTCACCTTCTCCACTGTTGGTAACATAAGAAAGCTGATGTGGTGAAATGTTCAGCTGCTTTGCAAGAATCTGCCTGTCACCGGATGCCTGGTTTAACATCAGGATAAAGTCAGAATTTTCAAAGATATTTTCTATCTCACGGCTGGCAAGCAGGTCTTTTACATTCTGTGTGATACCCGTCGGAATACCGCCCCATTTACGGAATCGCTTCCAGATCTCCACGCTGTACGAAGCTGTCTGCTCTTCTTTTAAAAGCAGATGAAATTCATCAATATAATATCTGGTACTCTTATTCGCTGAACGGTTAATCGTTACTCTGTTCCATACCTGATCCTGTACGATCAGCATACCAAGTTTTTTCAGCTGTTTTCCTAAGTCTTTGATGTCGAAACATACCATGCGGTTATTCAGTTCCACGTTGGTTCTGTGGTTGAATACTTTCAGAGAACCGTTAACGTAGATTTCCAATGCAGTCGCAAGACGCTGTGCCTCCTGCTCCTTCTGCTCACGGAGAAGATTATATAAATCCTCTAAGATCGGCATCTTTTCCGGTACTGGGTCAGAAAGAAAGTCCTGATACACCAGACGTACACAACGGTCAATAACTGTTTTTTCTACCGGCTCCAATCCATTCTTCCCACCAACTACCAGCTCACAAAGAGACAGGATAAAGTCAGACTTTAAGGAAAGTGGGTCATCATCATCTGCGTAATCCAGATTGATGTCCATCGGATTGATATAATCATGGCTGGTCGGTGAAATGCGGATAACCTGTCCATGAAATGCCCGGAACAACGGATAATACTCTCCTTCTGGATCGCACACGATAATGTCATCTTTTGTCACGATAAATGCGTTGGTGATCTCACGCTTTGCCGCAAATGACTTACCGGCACCCGGTGTACCCAAAATCAAACCATTCGGGTTTTTCAGTTTCTTTCTGTCTGCCATGATCAGATTATTGGACAGGGCATTTAAACCATAGTAAATGGATTCCCCGCCCATAAACAATTCCTGTGTGGTAAATGGAACAAAGATTGCCGTAGATGTTGTGGTAAGTGCCCTTTTGATCGGCACAAGATTCATAGCAAGCGGCAGGCAGCTCATAAGCCCCTGCTCCTGCTGATAATCCAGACGCTTCAATGCACAGTTATATTTCTGTGCAATACCGGCAGTCTGGAATACGACATTTTCAAGCTCCTGCTTTGTCTCTGCCGTATTTAAAAACAGTGCCGTTACAAGGAACATCCTCTCATTCCTGGACTGTAAATCTTCCAGAAGTCTCTTGGCTTCTCCACCATATGTATTTAAGTCTGATGGGATAATGTCCATGTCATATCCGGCACGAACTGCCTTTTTCTGCTCCTCAATCTTCATCCGGTTAATATCGGTCACCTTGCTCTTTACCAGCTTGATCGCTTTCATCTGGTCAATGGACTGGATATGGAAATTCACCATAAGGTTACTGTCCATCTCCAAAAACTCTGCCAGCATCTTGTCCGTAAGCTCTGGTGCAAGAATCTGAAGATAAGAAACGGCTCCTATCGTTCCACCCATCTGAAAGTCTTTTCCATTCTTAAATACGAAGCTGGTCGGTGCGATATAATCCTTTGTGCTAAGACCTGTCCGAAGTACCTCATCATAAGAAAAATGGAAAGGGACTTTACTATCCTGATTGAATGTCTCGTACATGATCTGCAGCCTTTCGGCTCCATTCAACGGATACGCTGTTACACCAAGGATCTTGAAGTTATTCATAATATCCGACTCGATACGTTCCAGCTTCGGTCGTGCTTCCCGGATATTCTCTGCTTCAATACCAAACGTAATATACTTGGTACGCATCAGACCATTATTTCCTTTCGCCAGCTGATTATTAAGCATCTGTGCAAACTCCATACGCAGATCATCAAACTCATCCTCCTGCGGATTGATATGGATAACCTTTTCATACTCCGCCATGTTGCTGTGCTGATTGATAAAGGAAAGCTGAAAATGAATCGTGCTGTCAAAATAATTTAAGAAGTCACACCAGTTTTCAAAGATCGCATTTTTATCCTCATTCTGAGCTAACTGGTAGTTGATGTCATAAAAACGGATGGTCTTGGAATAAAATTTATCCTGCACCCTGCAGATACCATCTCTCCCCATCTCATGATAAGGAATGGACTGCTGTGCTGTAATCCGTTTATCTTTGGCAGCATTTGCCACTTTCTTTTCTGTGGTACTACCTTTTCCTCCCGAAACCTTCTTCCCTTCTGTCTGCTGTCTCGGCGGTGCTGTAGCTGAACTGCTCTTTTTCTTCTTTGCACTTTTCTTTGCTTCACGCATTGCCTGTTTCTCTGCTTTTGCCGCAAGCTTCGCTTCTTTTTTCGCATTTTTCTTATCTGCTTTTTCATGCTCTTTATGAAGTTTCGCTTCATATTTCTGTGCCCTTTTCAAAGCCTTCTTTTCCCTGCGGGTCAGCTTTCTGTTTGGTCGGCGTACCCCTCTCTGTCTTTCCAATGCTTCATAGCCTGTTACCATTGGCTCACTGTGCAGTCTGCCGCTTACCGGCTTACTGCTGTCCGCCGGTTCTGGAATATCTTCTCCACCATCCTCTTCATCCAGCCAGTAATCATTTGGATAACGTTCTTCTTCCAATCTCTGCGGTGGCTGTCTATCGTTTTTTCTTTTTAACACTCTTCTGTCCTCCCTTCTTTTTTCTGACCATGATAAATTTCTTCTCATACAGATTTTCCATCTGATACTTCCGTACCGGAGGACGGATAAATTTCACGGTGATCATATTTTTCAAAACCTTTTCTAACGGAAGTCCATCCTTTTCATACATGGCAAATAAAAATGCCGGAAGCATCAAAAGGCACATCCCTGTCGCTGCATTACTGGAACCGATGATCCCTCTGGTAAGGAAATAAAATGGTACTCCCACTGCCGCCGCAATCCCAAAACAGATCAGCTGCCGTTTGGTCAGGTTGAAGATGATCTTATTTTTGACCTTGGTTAAGTCTTTAGGTACTGATACAAATGCCATTGCCAATTCCCCCTTTCTTAGTGAGCGTTGAAGATACTACGGGCAAAGTTTCCTGTTTTCATCAAACTGAAACAAAGGATCACCGTGTATGCCATCACGCCAAACAATGCAGAATGTATGTTATCGGACATCTGGATATTCGCTACTAAGACTGCGTAAATTCCTACGCAGACCATCATAAAGAATCCCTGAAATGCCAGTGCAAACAATCCACGAAGATAGTTGTTTCCAATCTGCCCCCATTCCCGGTTAGACATGGTTGCAAATGGAATAGCTCCAACGGACGAATAGAGATAGATTTCAATCATACGCCCATACAAAATCACTGTAATAAAGACTGAGATAACCTTCATACACAGGCTCACAAGCATCGTTTCCAGTGCCAGTATGACAAGTTCACCGATTTCCATAGATTCCATTGCCGTTTCCATCGTGGTAATCATCGTATCTATATTGATCGCTGTATCGGAACTGATGACACCAGCGGCCCGGCTCACTACTGACTGCCCGACATCAAATACCGCCATGGTAATCGTAAATGTATGGCTGACGATCCAGACTGCCACCCACATCTTGAAAAAATATTTAAAGAACATCCATGTATCAATGTCATGCATATTGTTCTTCTCTGTTAACATGGAAATCAGCTCATAACAAAGCACAAAGGTAATAATCATACCGGCAATCGGTACAATGACCGAATCGGAAAGATTTTGTATCATGCTGAAAATGTTCCCATTCCAGCCCTGCGGTGTCTGCCCAACCTGAGCAGCAATCTGACCGGTCTTTTCATTGACATCGGTATACATTGTTGTCAGGTTGGAACTTACCATGCCTGTCAGAAGATTCCTCATCCATTCTTCAATCGCTTCAAATATCCGATCCATGAGTCATCTCCCTCCTAAGTTTCTCAGCTAAACAAACCGGAAAGTAACGGTACAAGCTGGGTGCCGATCAAAACAACACCGCCTCCCGCCATCAGCTGCTTAATCCCCTGGGATTTCGCACCCGGATTATCGTTTCCGTAACCTTCCAGCA
>OBJF01001853.1_pt1 | contig 17151 bp, 9 predicted proteins | sample 1519091 | NCBI WGS metagenome assembly OBJF01 (sample SAMEA2452124, study PRJEB22498) | human gut metagenome | biome: human feces; feature: human gut; material: feces | place: Australia | collected 2012
TTCCATTAACCATACCTGCTGTTCCTGCGCCTGCTGCGCCGGAAGTGCCAAGAGGCTGACCGGTATATGGATTATAGGCAAAAGTACCATTGTTGGTTATCATCCCGGTATTCCCCAGTCCATTTGCAGGAATCATTGGGATGCCTTGTGCAATTTTGTCTTCTAACTGTCGGATACGCTCCGAAAGACTTTCCGTATCGGATTCCATTTCGGGGCGGCAGAGCTTAATGAAGCCAACCTCCAGGAGAACACGCTTCTGTGTGGCAGTCCGAATCTGATTAGAAAGTTCGGAAAGCAGCCGGATATAGCGTAAAAGTGCAATAGTATCTACCATAGAACACTCTTCCTTTAGAGCGGCAATCGTTTCTTTTGACATATCAAGACTTTCTTCAGCGCCCTCCTGATCTTTTAAGATAAGAAGATTTCTCAGATACCAGAGAAAATCGGAAAGGAACTGAGAAAGCTCCCGGCCCTCTGTGATCATGCTGTCAATGATATCAAGAGCGGCGATAGAGTCATGATTTAAAATATTACGAAGTAGTGCGCTGAAAACAGAAGTGTCTGCAGTACCAAGTACTTCGAGAACATTGTCATAAGTAAGCGTCTGCCCAAGATAAAAAGCGATGCACTGGTCAAGAAGGCTTAAGGCATCTCGCATGGAACCGTCCGCTGCACGGGCGATATAACGAAGAGCCTTCTCATCTGCATCCACCTTCTCTTTCTCCATTAAGGATACAAGATGGTTCGTAATCGTATCAACGGAAATTCGTTTAAAATCATATTTTTGACAACGGGAAAGGATCGTAACAGGAATTTTGTGTTTTTCTGTTGTAGCCAAAATAAAGATAACATAAGAAGGAGGTTCTTCAAGCGTTTTCAAAAGAGCATTAAATGCTCCGGAAGAAAGCATATGAACCTCATCAATAATATATACCTTATAACGTCCCTCAACTGGGGAATATTGTACCTGTTCCCGAATATCACGAATATTCTCCACACCGTTATTGGAAGCTGCATCAATTTCTAAAACGTCAAGAGAACTCTGGTTATTAATTGCCTGACAGGAAGGACAGGCATTACAAGGGTTCCCATTAACCGGGTGTTCACAGTTTACTGCCTTTGCAAAAAGCTTCGCAATGGAAGTCTTACCAGTACCCCGGGTGCCGCAGAAAAGATAGGCATGCCCTATTCGGTTGTAAATAATCTGATTTCTCAATGTCTGGACAATGGCATCCTGCCCTTTTACTTCATCAAAATCACTCGGACGCCACTTCCGGTATAAAGCCATATAGCCCATCGAATCACTCACTCTCCCAGAAAAATATGCTTAAAACATTTTAGCATATTTACAGGTGAACAGGCAACTATAGCTTTTAGGGATAGGAGTCTTTTCTTTTATTTTACAGAAGATTTATATTAAGTGTTCTCAAAAAGTCTGCAAATTGCTTCAAAAAAGAATGTCGTTCTTCATTCTGTGCCAGAACTTTTTGCAGTTTTTCCAGTGTTCTTGGAGGAATCCAGCTTTTTCGATGATTATAGTATTGATTGGATATTTTCCAGAACTTTTCAGGATATAAAAAAAGTAAATATAAGAAAAGAAAATCTTTTTCTGTGAGATGCCGGTAAATAGAATAACCGGAAATCCCTGTCTCAAAAAAAGCATAGTCGTAATGATTTTTTTCTAAAGTTTTTCGAAGAAAAAGATAGAGATCCAAAAGGTAAGGCTGATAACACAAAGATTCAAAATTGACTGTAGCAACAGAATAATCCGGTAAGATTAATACGTTATGGTAATGATATGCGCCGTGGCACATGCCACAGTCCGTATTAGCGAGATCAGCTTCTGCTTTAAGAAGGTGTGCAAGGGCATGGGAAGCTTCCTTATAAAATGAATCAAAACAATCCATGTAAAGAAGTTCGAAGTCATTTTTCCCGCGAACTTTCCCGATAAATTTTCGGATAGAACGGAGTTCACGGTTTTTTCGCTCAAAAAGATGACTTGTGGTTTCTGTTTTCAGATTTTCAAAAGGAATTTCCTCAATAGAAGAAGATACCTTATGTAAAAAAGCAAGATTTCGGCAGGAAGCAGCCACATCAGACAGGTTCCGGCAGTCACATTCTCTACCTTTAAAATAATGTTTCAGGACAAATGGAGTGCGGTAACGGTCATAGGTAACAAGACTCTCTTCCTTTGTCAGAAAATAACGGTCTGTAGTAAGAAAACCGGCATTAGCAAGCTTTTCTTTCCACTCATATTCCAGAGCAAGTTTCTGGAGGGAACCGTGATATTCTTTTAATAAGGCAAGCCCCTGCTCTGTCTCGCACTGGAAAGTTCCGCGGCTTCGAAAAGTAGACAGAACTTTTACATCGTACTGCTCTAATAATTCTTTGTATTTTTCGCTCAAAAAAATCCCTCCAAACTAATGTACTCTAAAAAACTTCTCACAAAATCAAGCGCAGAAAGATTCTCAGAGTACATATAAGACAGACAACGGATTACGGAATAAACATGGTCTATCCTATGTGTAAAAGAGGGATGTTATGTGTAAAATTACTGAACTTCCTGATAAATTTTCAAGGCAAGTTCTTCAAGTTTCTCATATTCATTTAATTCAGGATTATTAAGCACCTGTGCGAGCAATGCATTAAGAATTGCACCAATCATTTTCCCCTCAGAAATACCTAATGCTTTTAACTGATTTCCATTAATTTTAAGATCCTTTAAAGTAAGACAGTCATTTGCAGTAAGAATCTCTCTGTAAGCTTCCCTTGTCTCTTTCAGGGCAGTAAGCTTTTTAAGGCGCATAAAATCACTCTGTGCGGAAATATCAGCTTCCATCACATCAAGAAGATAAGGAAAAAGATTGACACCGACTCTGTGAATAATCTTCCTTACATGCTTACGTCCTGTACCTAAAGGGTCATTAAAACGAATATCATGGTTTGCAATCAATGTTGTGACCATGTGCGTAGTCTGATTGTCAAACTTAAGCCGTTTGAGGGCAGCCTTTGCAAGGTCAGCACCGACGGCATTGTGATTATAAAAATGATCAATACCATTCTCATCCGTTGTGCGAGTCTCTGGCTTGGCAATATCATGAAGCAGCATTGTGAGACGAAGAACCGGATTCGGGGCAATCGTTTCAACAGCGTGAACTGTATGGTCACCTACAGAATAAATATGATGCGGATTATTCTGCGGAGTTTCCATCATACGATCAAACTCTGGAAGAAAAACACTCGTAAGGCCAGTTTCATAAGCAGCGCGAATCATTTCAGGATGACCGGAAACCAAAAGCTTCATCAATTCTGTCTGAATACGTTCCGCACTTACATCTTTAAGAAATGTATGCTGGGCCTCAATCGCCGCCTTAGTATTTTCTTCAATCTTAAAATTTAACTGTCCTGCAAAACGAACTGCACGAAGCATTCGAAGCGCATCCTCATCAAATCGCTCTGCAGGATTACCAACACAGTGGATGATTCGATCAGTTAAATCCTGAATTCCTCCAAATAAATCAACAAGCCCCTGCTCTTCATTATAAGCCATCGCATTAATCGTGAAATCACGACGCATCAGATCTTCCTTAAGATCAGAGGTAAAAGTCACTTCATTCGGACGGCGGTGGTCTTCATAAGTTCCATCAATTCGGTAAGTTGTAACCTCATATCCGACTTTATCCATCATAATCGTAACTGTACCGTGTTTCAGTCCTGTATCAATTGTTCTTGGAAATAATGCTTTAACCTGCTCCGGCAGCGCAGAAGTAGTAATATCCCAATCCGCAGGCTCTTTTCCAAGAATAGAATCCCTTACACAGCCACCAACAACGTATGCTTCGTAACCATGAGCAGAAAGTGTCTTGATAATATCAGAGGCATGTTTTGGAATAGAAATATGCATGGGTTAATCCCCCTCCTTTCGAAAATGTTTTTATCTCTTTATTGTGATAATTATAACATAAAAAAAGGTTTATTACTATTTAATTCATTAGACAAACTACAGACGAAGCCATTGCCCCGTCTGTTTATTCACCCAACCACAAATTACTATTTTCCTTTTGTTTGCATATATTAAAGTAAGCACCTTTCAGGAGTATCAGAATATGTCTCAAAGTACAAAAAAGCAAGGAACATCCATAGTCCTTTTTCCACTATGGGTGTTTATATTCTGCCTTTGCCTCAACGGTTGCACCGTCTTAAACATAAATAGTTTTCATTTCGGCAAACTGGGAAAGAAAGAGCAGGGGCAGGCGGTAAAGTATGAGATATGCAGTGGGAAGAATATGCCGGAGCGACTGCAGAAGATTATTGAAGAGAGAAAAAAGAAACCGGGAACATTTGCATATAAGAATTCGAAATATACATATTTGGTGGTCTGTTATGGGGAGAAATCCTATAGTGGTTACAGTGTCAGGGTGGAGCAATGCTGGAAAGATAAGGAGCAGCTTTACTTAGAAACGCAGTTAATAGGTCCGGCAGCGGGGGAAGAAGTAGTGGAAACGCTGACGTATCCCTTTTTAGTTGTGCGTTGTGGGCGGACAGAACTTTTGTGCCGGATTGAGTCCTGAAAAAATCATAAACCAGCCAGAAGCAACATATACTGATAACGAAGCCGAAAAGACGGGTAGAGTGTGTCCGCATAAAATATAGCAAGTTTTATTGGGTGGAGGTTTATTTATGAAGGTTGAAAAGAAAGCGGTTCGTTCAGATATTTTAAAGTTAGAAAAAAATGTGCAGATTACGCTTGATGAGGATATGAATGTGCCGGATACCCGGCCGGATGTGGAAAAGATTATAGAGAGCCGGGGCGAGGTACATATTGATGAGATAGAAGTGCTGACAGACCGTATGCGCCTGCGGGGGAATTTCCTCGTGCAGATTTTGTATCTGAGTACGGATAAAGAGCAGCAGATTTCCTGCATGGAGCATGAGTTTTCCATAGAAGAATTTATGAATGTGGAGAGTGCAGAAAGCAGCGATATCGCAAAGGTGACGGCCGACCTTGAAGATCTCACGATTTCCATTATCAATTCCAGAAAATGTGGTGTGCGTTCTGTTATATATTTTCACATAGCCATTTCCGAAATGAAGTTTGTGGAGTGTACGACTGGAATCGAGAAAAAGGAAAATGTCCAATGCTTATATGAGTCTCCGTCCATGACGGAAATTATCATGAATAAAAAAGATATTCAGAGGATTAAGGCAAGTGTCAGCCTGCCAGCAGGTAAGCCGAATATCAAAGAGATTCTCTGGAATTCAATGCAGCTTCGGGATGTAGATATCCGTATGATGGAAAATAAATTATCTATCCGGGGAAGTCTTTTCCTGTTCATTCTTTATCAGGCAGAAGAGGGTAGCGAATCACTGCAATACTACGATTGGGAGATTCCATTTACCAACGAATTAGACTGTGCGGACAGTCAGGAGAATCTTATTGGGAATATAGCGGTAATGCTCGGAAACCATCAGGCAGTGATTAAGCCGGATATTGACGGCGAGCCAAGAGATGTGGAAATAGAGGCGGTATTAGAACTTGACCTGAAAGCTTATCGGGAATTTAAAATGCCTTTGCTTAAAGATATGTATGCAAATGACCGGAAATTAAAATTAAAAACCAGTCCGATTACATTTGAAAATCTCATTTTCCAGAATAACGCGAAAACAAAGGTAAGCCAGCGGGTGGAGGCAGCAGGAGAGATTCATAAACTTTTACAGGTTCTTAATGTAGAAGGAAATGTACGAATCGAAGACTTTCAGCTTACTAAACAGGGCATCGCAACGGAGGGACTCATTTTCTGCAAAGTTCTTTATATAGCAGGAGATGATACCGCGCCGATTCAGTCCAAAGAAATCGTTATTCCATTTGAATATTTAGTAGAAATACCAGAAGTAGCCGAGACAGACCGCTGTGAGATTCGCGGTGTGCTGGAACAGATTGGTGGTTATGTTGTGGACAGCAACGAATTAGAAATCAGGGCGGTTGCCGGAATCTATGTAACCGGTTTCTCGCCACAGACAATGTATATGATTGATGAAGTAGAGGAAATTCCGTACAGTGAGGAAGAAATTTCGAGGATTCCGTCTATTACAGGCTATATCGTAAAAAGTGGAGACACTCTCTGGAATATCGCAAAACATTACGGAACGACAATAGAAAAAATGAAGCAATATAATGAAAATCTCACAGAACCATTAGAAACAGGGCAGAAATTGTTCCTGTTAAAAGAAATGGAAAGTCTCATAGGGGAGTGACATCCTCCACCTGCCGTAAAGATGGGAGACTTCTTGCTGGAAGAGGATAAATACATAAAAGTAATGAACAAAAATGTCGGGGTCAGAGTAATTTCTGATTCCGTCTTTTTTTGTGCTTAAAAATATATAGAAAAAGTACGCATTTACATTAAATAATTGCGTTTTATGTAGTATAAGCAAGAAAATGATAAAAAAATGTTGTAAAAAAAAGGATAATTCTTTTTAACTTATTGACAAGAAAAAACGAAAATTGTAGAATAAAAATTATAAATAAGACACGGCATTAAGACGTATATACAACATCTATATTATGGGGATATTAGATGGGTCATGTATGACGTTGCAGACATTAATAAGATTGAGAGCATAATTAAGAACTAAAAGCCGGGGAAAGGTTTAGTTATGGCAGAGAAAGAATTAAGAAGGATGAGTCGTCCTGAATTAATAGAAATTATATATGCGTTAAAATCTAATGAGGAATCTTTACAGAAAAAGAATGCCCATTTAGAAGAACAACTGAATGATCGTACAATTCAGATTTCGGAGGCAGGCTCTATTGCAGAGGCTGCTCTTCAGTTGAACGATATATTTTCTACTGCCCAGGCCGCAGCCGATGATTATCTCACATCTATTAAAGCAGCGAACGTTTCAATGGAAGAAGAACAGAAAGCCGCAGCAAAGGAAGCAGAACGTGTTGTAGCAGAAGCACAGGCACAGGCAGAACAGATTGTCGCAGAAGCGAATGCAGAAGCTGCCCGCATTATGACGATGGCCAAAGAAGAAGCAGATAATACTTTGTCAGAGGCGGAAGCCGCATCCCAGCATATGACAGAGACAGCCCAGAAGAAGGCGGAAGTACTGAAAGCACAGTCTGAAGATAAGGCACAGACTTGTGTGGAGCTTGCCCAGAAGCAGAGTCAGGATATGATTACTGCAGCAGAGCAGAAGCGCGATCAGTTAGAAGAAGCTTGCAGAGAGAAATCTGAGGAGACTCAGAAAGAATTAGAGGCAAGATGGGATGCATTTGAAAAACGAGTGGGGGATGTATTAAGCCAGCATAGAGAATTAAGTATGCTGCTTAAGAACGTAACAGCGAAGCCCATAATGGTAAGTGAGCCGGTAGATTCTGCAGTTTCAAAACAGATGGAACCAGAAACACTTACCACAGAAAAGGAGCAGATGCTGAATGGAGCGGACGAGTAAAGAGGAAGTAAACATCCCCTCGATTAAAGAGATACGTCTTGAACGTCGGCGGTTAGCACGACAGAACCGTAAGCGACGCATATTTTTTAATACAATATATACATTGATTATTGTGGCAGCGGTTGCAGTGCTGCTTGCTACTTTGTTTTTTCCGGTACTACAAGTGTCTGGTACAAGCATGGAGCCAACACTGGAGGACAGGCAGATTATTTTACTTGTAAAGACCAATCATTTAAAAACAGGAGATCTTTGTAGCTTTAACTGGCAGAACAAGCTCCTGATCAAGCGTATTATCGGTGGACCGGGTGACGTTATCAACATAGATGAAAAGGGCGTAGTCAGTGTCAATGGAAAGACACTTGCAGAGCCATATGTGGATGATCTGGCACTTGGTGAATGTGATATTACTTTCCCATATCAGGTTCCGGATAATCGGTACTTTGTACTGGGAGATCACCGAAGCGTGTCAATAGATAGTCGAAGCAGTGCGATAGGCTGCGTCGAGAAGAAGCAACTTGTAGGAAAAGTATTTATAAGAATATGGCCACTGAAAGCCTTTTCTTTCATCAGATGATAGCGGGGTGTCGAGATGAGAAATTTGCTGGGCAGATATGTCAACAGATATGAGAAGAAACACAGGGATTTCAGACATTATGCGATGATAGTTGCAGTACTGGCATTAGTTGTTTTTGTCGGTGTTAACTGGAGATTACATGATAAAGGTATCTCCATGACTTCTGACTACCAGTGCGGTCTGAAAGAGCACAAACACACAGCAGATTGTTATAAGAAAGTACTGATCTGCGGTAAGGAAGAGACAGACGGAAGTGAGGGGCATACGCACACGGATGCCTGCTACAAAGAAGAGAAGAAGTTAACGTGTGACAAAGAAGAACACACACATGATGCAGATTGTTATGACGAGGAAGGGAATCTTATCTGTGATAAGGAAGAGCATACCCATTCCAAAGACTGCTACACAACCGAGAAGAAGTTAATCTGTGGTAAGGAAGAGAGTAAGCCGGTAAAGGCACATCATCACACAGATGACTGTTATAAAAAGGAACTCGTGTGCGGATTAAAGGAACATACTCATACAGCATCCTGCTACAGCGATGAGAGTGCAGATATAGAGAATAAGTCCGACTGGGAAGCAACGATACCGGTACTGTCCGGTAACTGGGCAGAGGATGTGGTGTCCATAGCACAGTCTCAGCTTGGCTACGAAGAAAGCACAGCTAACTTCAAGCTTGCCGATGACGGAGAAACCCGCAAAGGTTACACTCGTTACGGTGCATGGTACGGTAATAAATATGGCGACTGGTCTGCCATGTTTGCTTCTTTCTGCTTAAATTATGCAGAGATTCCATCTAAAACCGTTCCGGTAAATTCCGGAAGTACTGCTTGGATCACGAAGTTAAAACAGCAGAAACTATATAAAGCAGCAGCTAACTACAATCCGACAGCAGGAGATCTCGTATTCCTCGATACAGACAGCGACGGCAGAGCCGACCATGTAGGAATCATCACGAAAACGAAAACAGCTTCATTTACGGCTGTAGTAGGTGACTCCAACGATGCAGTAGAAGAGAACACCTATAAGCGAAGCAGCGATGCTATCATAGGTTACTGTGCCCTCCCAGAAAATCCAAAGCAAAAGACTGACGCAGAATCCACAACGGCAGCAAAAGCCAGCGAGGAGAAGACGACAGAGGAGAGTGCGGGAGAAAGCACAAAGACAAAGAGCAGTGCGAAGACGGAGAATAAGACGGAAACGGCAGAAACCGGTAGTAGTATAGAGCAGAAATTATCAGATGGATCAGGAAGTTCCTTAATGAAGTCTGCGAAGAAAAAAGTAAATTCCAAATCTGCCAAGAGAGCTGCTGCGACACAGAATGCGGCTGAAGGAATGCGTACTGCATCATATGCGAATTTTAGTCCATATGTTACCAGTATGGGAGGAACGGGAACAAAGTATGATAAGAATACAGGGAACTATGAAACAAATTTAAAAACAAACTTTACAATTTCAAAAAAGCAGATTAAAAGTGATAATTATAGCTATGAATTAAAATACCCAGAGGGGATTATTGTTCCAGATGAATTATTAAATAACGAGTATCGTTTATTAGATGAGCAGCAACAACAGGCAGGAACATATTCATTTGTAAAGAATACAGATGGAACGTATTCTGTAAGAGTCGTATTTGATCAGAGCTATGTTAATAATGCCGGAGATACGATAAATGGTAACATATGGTTCAACGGTAAGCTCAGTTCCACTAAAGTGGATGAGCAGGGCAATATTGTTATCGCAGGTCAGGATAAGGTTGACCTTAATATTCCTAGCAGGGATATTACTTATCCAGATGATGAAACAGATAAATATAACATTGATGTTTCTAAAGAAGGTTCTGTAATAGAAGGCGGCAAACTAAAGTATACAGTTAAAATTAATTCAACAAAAGGAACACCAGATAAGATTGATTTTACGGATATTATCAATGTAAAGAATATGAGTCTGGGGACACCGGAAGTCAGTGTAAAGAAGCAGCCGGTAAAGTGGTATAGTCAGCATTGGCAAGCCGTAGATTCATCAAAAGAAGAATCGGTTACGGTTAATCCAACGTACGATGCAAATACAGGCAAGCTTACAATGGAGTTACCACAGCTTACGACGAAGAAACAGAATGATTATATTGACTGTTTCCAATATGTTGTAACTTATACCTATGATATTACTGGTATGGATGTTGCGTCAACAAAAGCTGGAAACACAGTTAATGTTAAGTCTTATGACCAGAAGACAGATACTACAGTGAAGGATACTGCGAGTACAAATATAGATGTAAATAATCCATATACTATTTCGAAATCTGGTAAAATTGCAGATGGAAAGAAGATTGAATGGAAGATTACAGTAAATGATAAGAAAGCAAATATTGCAGGTGCAACAGTGTCTGACACTATGTTTAAGGATATACCGAGTGATGCAGATATTAAAGTGAGTCCTGCTACTGGATACCGTATTACGAAAGGTACGGATGGAAAGATTGAAAATATTCAGTTTAAGGGAGTAGAGGACGGAAAGAATAATCAGACATATACTATTATCTATCATACAACTTATAAACAGACAGATGCTGAACAAAATATCATAAATAATGCAACATTTAAACCATCCAATGGTAAGGAACTTCATGATAAAGACACGGTAAAGATTCCAGGATGTTCTATTGAGAAAAAGCTGGATGGAGTAACTGGACCTAATGCAGGTAAGGCAACTCTAAAGTGGACGGTATCTATGGATGTACCAGATACTGGTCTTGCGTCAGGTACAGTCATTCAAGATGACATGACAGCAAATAAAAAAGGCAATGCCGGTAAACCACAGTATATGACGGTGGAGCAGATAACAAACTGGAATGGTAGGATGCAGTGGAATGACAAGAACAATACTACTCTGAATATTCTTCAGAATGCAAGTGTTGTGTTTTATGATAAAGATGGTAAAGAATATAGTTATTCTGATATCCAAAGTAAAGTAAATGGAGTTACTTCAAGTACCCAGTTTACTAAGTTTAAGATTACACTTAACAAGAATGTGGCACTTCCAGAGGGAGCTACTAAGTTAACCTATACTTATGAAACAACGGCTGACTTAAGCAGTTCTTCACAAGGAAAGAACTATTATTACAATACTGTGGATAAAGATGGCAAAAAAACAGATGCAACCTATACATATGATAACAATCACTCCATATCTAAAATAGGTGAAAAAGCAGATAATAATCGTATTCGATGGACAATTACGGTAAACAAAGAAAAAGCAAATATTGCAGGTGCTGTATTATCTGATCCGAATTTTGCTAATGGAACGGATCTTCAGATTTCTCCAAATAATGGGTATGAGTATGAGTATAATGAGCAGGGAAAGATTAAGGATATTAAGTTTAAAGAAGTTTCCGATGGACAAAATACTTAAAAATATAAGATAACATATTATACATCATATGAGCCTTCGTGGAGTAGGCAGACCATTAGTAATACTGCTACATTTAAGCCGGGAACGGGGAAGGATATTACAGGAACTGGTGAGGTTACTGTTCCTGGAGGAAGAGTATCAAAAGAGGTAGATAAAGTTACAGAAAAAACAGATGGAACAGCAAGTGTTAAGTGGAATATAACAGTTAATGTGCCAAATGGAACAATCCCTTGCAATAATAAAGGACAGCAGGTATATATTAAAGACAACATGGATTCTACAGATAATACTCTAAAGGATTCTCACTATATGACGGTGGAGCAGATAAAAAGCTGGAATGGTAAGATGCAGTGGGATAATGGTACCTCATTTGACATTTCAGCGAATGGACAGGCCACAGTAAAGTTTAAGGCTATCGAAGATGGCAAGTACTATACCTTAGAAGATATAAGGAATGGCTCTGTTAGTTCAGATAAAAAGTTTGTAAAGATGAAGATAAAACTTCTTAAAGACTTAGTTGCACCTGAGGGTTCTACAGTTTTAACATATAGTTATGAAACGACAGCAGATTTAAGTAACGCTGTGCCTGGAGAAAACAAGTATAATAATGAGGTAACCGTTGATCAGAAAGTACTTACTGCTACTTACTCTTATGATAATAAGCACACAGTTTCAAAAACTGCCGCAAAATTGGATAACAATGAAATCAAATGGACAATTACTGTAAATGCGAATCAGGTGAATATTGCCGGAGGTGTATTAAAAGATGATATGTTTAAGGCAATTACAGATCTTACAAAGTTTACAATCAGTCCGGATGATAAACAAAGCTATGACATTATTAAAGAAACAACAAACGGTAAGGAAACGATTAAGGAAATTCAGTTTAAATCAGTAAAAGATAAGGATGGTAAGGATACCCATAAAAATACGAATACCTATACCATTACTTACTATACTCCATATGAAAAGAAGTGGGATAAACAGGATATTACGAATAAGGCTTCCTTTAAACCGGTAACCGGCAAAGAAATTGAGACTAGTAAAACAGTTACGATTCCAGGATGTTCTTTTGAAAAAACACAAGGAACGGTAGATAAATCTGAGGATAATAAGACTGCTACAATAAACTGGACAGTGGGAATAGACATTCCAGATGCCGGATTTCCAGCAGGTACAGTTATTAAGGATGACATGACGAAAAATACGTCAAATAATCCGGGAAGTTTGCAGTACATGACAGCAGATCAGATAAAAGCCTGGGGCGGTCAGGTAAAATGGGATAATAATAGTTCCTTTAATATATTCGATAGTAGCTGGAGCGAAAAAGTAACATTTTATGATATAAATAACAAAGAATATACTTACGAGGATATTCAGAATGTTACAAATGGAGTTACAGACACGACAAAGTTTACGAAGTTTGAAATAAAGCTTAAGCAAGACCTGACAAAGCCTTCAAATGCAACAAAGATAACCTATTCTTATGCAACAACTGTAGATTTATTTAATGTACCTATGGGAGAGAATAAATATTATAACAGTGCATGGGTTGGAGATAAAGGTGTTGATGCAACTTATAAATATGACAAAGGTAAGGTAGTTAAGAAGGACGGTAATGGAAATACTGGAACAACAAATACCAGTTCTGAAAATGAACTGACATGGAAGATAGAGGTAACGACTGGCAGTGATGAATATAACACAATAAACGTTACTGATAGTTTACCAGAGGGTCTTAAATTAAAAGAAATTTCTATTATTGATAATAACGGACGTAAAGTTGATTCTCTTACAGCAGACAGTTCAGGAAATATAAAAGGACAGAACGATACCTATAAAGTAACTGGAACATATGCTGAAAAGTCGGTTGATTCAAAAAGAGATAAGATCAATTTAAACTTAAGCTATGTTGATACATCGAAAAAGATTCCTCCAAATACAACATATACAGTTACGGTTGTCTGTGAGACAAAAGATAGCAGCCAGTATAAAAATAATGAAACCTATACATTTTCGAATGATGCAAATGTAACATTTGATGATAAGGAGATTGGTTCATCAAGTCAGACGCAGAACTGGACAAAGAAAAAGAATACGGTAGAGCATAAAGTAGTTGATAAAACAGGAACATGGGATGGCAATTCTCATCAGGCAGATTATTCGATTGTTCTTAATCCGGATGGAAAGGATGTTGTAGAAGGAGTAGATGTACTTACATTAACTGATGTACTTGATTCGGTAGATCATCCATATCATGCTACATCCAAGGATGGTACCAATGTAGATTATAGTAAAATTACATTTACGGTAGAATTGATTCCTACTACGGTAAAGCTTTATTATGCAATAGCAAATAGCGATGGAAGCTATGGAAAGGGCAGCAATCCGCAACAGGTTCAGGGATATAAGTGGACATATACGAAAGGACCTAAACAATACAATGATGGGGTTACCAGTCATACTTTAACCTTAACGAATGTTCCGGATAGTACACCATTAGTTCTTGAGTACAGGTATTCAGTAAAAAGAGATGCTCCGGCTAATGTAGCAGAGGCTCAGGTCAAGTTTAATAATACAGCAACCTTATCGGGAGAAGGAAACAATAGTTCCAGCAGTGACAAAACAGAAATGTGGAAAGAATCAGCTACAGGAGGAGATGTTTCTACAGAAAAAGCTTATACAATATATAAAGTAGAAGAGGGTAACTATGGAAAGCTTTTGCAGGGAGCTATATTCAAATTACAGAAATCGACGGCAGAAGGCAACTATAGTGATGTTAATCCGGAAAAGACTTTTACTACAGATAATGATGGAAAGATACAAATTAAGTGGGATGCTTCACTGTATCAGAGTAACACACTTTACAGACTGATAGAGAAAACACCACCGGCAGGATATAAGCTACCTTCTAATACAAATACAGATATTTATTTCTATTTCTCCAAAGCAGACGGAACTGCTAACAACCTTCCAGATACTATACCATCTAAGGCAGTTGACCTAACAAAGAAAGCAGCTACTATTTATGTGGAGAATGAGTCAAAGAATACGAGTATTTCAATAAAGAAAAACTGGAAAGACAGCGAAGGAAAGACAATCAGTGCACCAGTGGATGAAATTAAGGTTGACTTATATAGACAATCAAGTACAGTCAAACCAGGTGAAGCTGGAAGAGATGGAAACGGAACGGTTACTATTAAGACAAATACAACTAAAGTTGGGACAGTAGATTTAACATATCCAATTGGAACTAAAATAACTTATCGCCTGTCTTACAAATGGTCTAATTATAACTCGTCTTCTGTTACTGCCACTAAGAATGGTGAAAACTTAGATGTTCAGGTAACAACAGAAGAAAGGACAGGTGATTATCAATGGAGACACAATGATATTACCTTTACCGTTGGAGCTACAAATAATATTAATTTTAACTCTTTTGACCCGACGAGTGATTGGGAAGGTAAAGTAACATCAGTTGTAGAACCACAAGAAGATAGCAAACCACAAGAGGAAGTTGTAGGAAGTTACACCATCACAGCAAATGAAAGATGGCAGAAGATAATTGAAGATTTACCATTAACTGGTGAAAAAAATGGAAAGAAAGTTTACTATACTTATTATATTAAAGAGCAAAATGAATCTGCTTATAAGAAAGTAGAGTATTCCAACAATGATGGAATAACTTCCGGTATTATTACACTAAGTAATACAATATCCGAAGCCTACACCCTGCCAGAAACCGGAGGCAGTGGTACATTACCGTTTATAGCAGGTGGTGCATCCCTTATGGGATTCGCTCTGTTATGTGGATATTCCATAAGGCGTAGACGTGGAAGGAGGGTAGAGTAGATTCTGCAACTTTCAACACGACGAAAAACTCTGCGTCGTAAGAATATCTAAATATAAATCCAATACAATTTTTTTAAGAAAGGAATTGATGAATATGAAGAAAATGAAACGATTAGTAGCATTAGCACTCAGCGTAGTGATGGTGCTGGCAATGAGCGTATTTGCGTTCGCTGATGAACCTGAACCTGCTACTTACAGTATAACTATTAATAATGCGGCTTCAGGACATACTTATGAAGCTTATCAGATTTTTGCAGGAGATTTATCTGTAAACGACAAGGGAGAGAAAATTTTATCTAATATTACTTGGGGAAATGGAATTAATGAAGTTGGAGAAAAAATTTTCGGAGATGCTGCAGCTAAAGCTGCTACATTAAATGATAGCAATGCATCAGAATTTGCAAAAGAAGTTGCTTCGTATTTACAGAGCCCAACGGGTAGTATTCCTGGTTCAGGTCAGTATACTATTTCAGGACTTACAGCAGGTTATTATTTAGTTAAAGATAAGGAAGATATATTAAATGGTAGGGACGACTTCTACACATCATATATCTTGAGAGTTGTAAGTGATGTAAATACAAATCCGAAGGGGAATAAACCATCTCTTAATAAACAGATTCAGCATAATGATAATGGAAGCTGGGGTGTTGTAGGTGATAACCAGATAGGAGATACAGTAAATTTCCGTACAATTACGACGGTTCCGGATACTACAGGTTATACAGAATATTCTTATGTTATCAATGATACAATGTCTGCAGGTTTAACATCCAATGTAAATGGTGTTGAAGATGTTACGATTAAAGTAAATGATAATGGTGATGCTTTGAGTCAAGACTATTATACAGTTACTGCAGATGGAAATAAATTCTCTATTACAGTTAATATCATAAAAGCTATAGCAGATGAAAAGATGAACGCAGGAGATTCTCTGTATTCTTATTATACTGGTGTTTTAAATAAAGATGCTTTAATTTATGATGAAGGAAAACAGGATAATACAGCTTATCTTGAATATTCTAATAATCCTAACGATACAGAGGATAAAGGACGAACTCCAGATAAGAAAGTTTACGATTGGACATTTAAAATGGGTGTAAACAAGGTTGATAATGAGGAAAATTCTTTAAATGGAGCGAAATTTGTTCTTTCCAAGAATGGCAATTTAGGTGAGTTAAGTGAAAGTAATATTGCTGAGAAAGCAGATGATTTAATTAGTTTAATTACAAATGATGGAAAATATACTGTGGCTCCAGCAAATACTCAGGAAACAACAACTAAGGTAATTGAAGCTGGTAGTACAACAATTGAAGGGCTTGATGATAATACAGATTATTATTTATACGAGATAAAGGCACCAATTCATTATAATAAACTGAAAGCTCCAGTTAAATTTAAAATTGCTGCGGAGTATAATGATGCTGGAGATGACCTGAGAGAAAATTATCCTATAGTTACAATCGGTACAGGAGATCCAAGCACAACTTTAAAAGCTGACGTAATTAACGAATCTGGTTCAAACCTCCCATCCACCGGTGGTATCGGTACAACAATCTTCTACGTTGTTGGTGGTATCTTAATGGTTGGTGCAGCAGTTCTTCTTATCACAAAGAGACGTGCTGAGAACTAATCAGTTTTGATTATGAGTTTGTGGATTAGTTCGTAATCAGGGACTGGATTCACTTACGAGAATTTTATAAGAATTAAAAGAAAGGCAGAGAGCCGTAAGAAGCTCTCTGTCTTTTTTATACATATATATAAAAATATAATAAAAAAGCCAGTCCATCAAGCACAGTCATATTAAAATGACGGTTGCCTGTTGTGGCTGGGGTTTTTAGAGAGGAAAGAATGAAAAT
>OBJF01001862.1_pt1 | contig 17081 bp, 17 predicted proteins | sample 1519091 | NCBI WGS metagenome assembly OBJF01 (sample SAMEA2452124, study PRJEB22498) | human gut metagenome | biome: human feces; feature: human gut; material: feces | place: Australia | collected 2012
AGTATGATAATGAAATGAAGCTTACAGATGAGTATTGGATCAATTACCAGAAAGGTAAAGGAAGCGAAGAGTTCCAAAAGTATATGGAAGATCTGACGAATATGCAAAATCATGTGCTTCCGTATCTGCAGAGCTTTTGCAATCTGGAAGAAAAAGGAGTAAAGGAGAGAAGAGAACAGCAGATAGCAGAAAGAAATGAAGGAAGAGCAGATGAGCGAGGAGCAAGCAACGAAACAAATGCTGTGGTTAAGGATGCGGGAAAAGCAGATAGAAAACCGTCACAGCAGAAGCAGGCGGTAGCTGGAAAAGATAAAAAACTATCCATTCACGAACGGCTTGAAATTAATAAGAAGATTATCCAAGAAAAGCAGGGAAAAGATAAGCCGGAGAGAGGAGCTGATTTGGGTGTAAGATAAGGGGAGATGGAACAACTGGTAGATGATTTTAAAAGATCATTTACTAGTTGTTTTTTTAATAAAAAAATCCGCACATTATATTAACAAAGCAGCAACTGATTGAGAAACTGTGAGATATTGATGGGGATTCCAAAATACTATGCACATATGGCGGCAAACAGTCGGAAAGGACACTGGTTTAATGCAAACTTGACGACGGTCAAGAGAGCAATAACAAAAGAAAGACTGATACGAAGTGGCTTTTATGATTTAGCTACAGCCTATCAGTCTGTACATATCAATTATTGAAAACGCCGTGTGCCAACGGTACGCACGGCGGTGTGAGAGGATGGGAGTTAATCACTCCATCCTACTCAATTACGTATTTTATTCAGAGATCCGTAGCCGTTCTACCACCGTTTTTGTGCCATCTTGTTATAGCAAACCAAAGGTACAATAGATGTAATAAGAACCAGAGGAATAATAAAGAGGAACACGGGAAGCAGGGTAAAATGCCATGTGAAATAACTTAGTTCTGCTCTCATTATCCGAACCACCGTAAGACTTCTACTGCTAGAAAAAGTAAGTTTTCTCGCATAAACAGACGATAAAATTTCATTCTTAGAAGCAAAAAGACAGCTTACTATTAAATTGCTTACTTTGGGGAAATTGTTGTATAATACTAGAGTACCTATCAAAAGTGTCTAGGAGGAAAGAAGATGAAAGTAGCAATTTGCGATGATGAATTAAGCTGTTGTGGAACCTTGGAGAGCTATTTATTGAAAATTTCAAAAAAGTACATTAATCTTGCAGTGGATATAGACGTGTACCAGTCTGGTGAAGAGATGCTACGTATGGTAGAGGAAGAAGAGGTAAAACCGCAGATTTTGTTTCTGGATATGGAGATGGCTGGAATGAATGGAATAGAGACAGCTCGTAAACTTAGAAACAAAGACCGTAGTATGCTTATTATATATGTGACCAGTTATGATAAGTACACTATGGATAGCTTTGAGGTATCTCCATTTAGGTATCTGTTAAAGCCGGTTGATTATGAAAAGATTGAGCAGGTTTTTTCCGCAGCTATAGATGAGATTCTGAATAATCATGCTAGTTTATTTTTCAAGCGCAATAATGAACAGATACAAGTGAACTGTGATAAAATTATTTCGATTGTATCGGAGAAGGGACGTATGCTTCGAGTAATCACAAGAGAAGCACAACAGGGGAATTTATTTTATGCAAAGATAAAGGATGTTGAAAAACAGCTAAATCCTTTTGTTTTCATTAAAGTAAATCAGGGAACAATAATAAACTTAAACTATGTCTACATCATTTCCAGTGAGGAGATTCATCTAACTACAGGAGAGGTGATTCCAATTAGTCGGGGGAGGAAGAAAGCGGTGAAAGAGGTGTATAGTCTCTTCGTAAAAAGAAAGGTCGGTATATGTCCATAATTGAAATTACTTTATTCTATTTTCTGGTTATTTTAATCACGATATTACAAAGTATTGCTGCTTATATATATTTTACAGGATTTTTTGAATTTCGGCGTTGGAAAAGACTATTTCTAGTAATCATTTTTTCCTATATGCTAGCAATCAAGTTTTTGCCAGGGGAGACATTGACACGGATTGTAATGTTACTCACTTTCCTTTTTATAATGACGTCGGTAGCTTTGCTTGGTTCGATTGAAAAGAAGATTTATCATGTTTTGTCGTTCACATTCAGTCTGACGCTGTGCGAGCTCACATTTTCGATACTCAATGGTGAAAAGGGGATGGATAAGCAGACAGAGTATTTAAAATGGATGGCTGTTTATTTCCTGATTAACATCCTGTTTTGTCTCTTTGTTATTGCGATTATAAAATTATTGATGTATTTTCGGGAAGAAAACAGTGAAGGCTTGACAGAAAAAGAATATCTGCTTTTGTCCATTATCCCGTTGGCATCACTGATTATTATTTACGTTTCGGTAGATATGCCCTATCTGCTAAAGATTATAAGCTGCGTATGCCTTATTCTAATCAACCTGAGTTACATTGTCATATATGACAGGATTGCTAAGAAAAACTATGAAATCCACAGGTTTTCATTGATTGAGGAACAAAATCATTATTATCATGAGCGGATTACGAACCAACAGGAATTGGCAAGAATGAGACATGATTTGAAAAACATCCTGCTTACCATTGATTCTTGTATTCGGAAGAACGATGTTCAGGCAGCCCAAGAACAGCTTCATGCATTGCTGGAGACAAAGGCTCTTTGCCACGATGAACTAACCGGATGTGTGGCGGTAGATTCTATATTAAATGTTAAAATAACAAAAATCAAAGAACATGGCATCACATACAATCTTAGCCTTCAAATTCCCAGTAATCTGGAGATTAAGGATAATAGTGTTTTGGATGTCAGTGCCATCTTAGGAAATCTGCTAGATAATGCAATAGAAGCTGTGTTTCGGCTGGATAAGGATAGTGAAAGAAAAATTGATATTGTGATACAGTATAATGGTAACAAGCTGATATTTAATATTCAGAATACATCGAACGAGGTATTGACGGATTTTACCCATGTACTGATTAGGTCAGAAAAGGGGAAAGAACGATATGGTATAGGTATCAACAGTATCAAGGAGCGTGTTGACCGACTCAAAGGGCATTATGATTTTAGCTATGAGGAAGGTCAGTACAACGCATTGATTGTAATTCCAATTGAAAATAGTTGATTATAGGCTTCCGAAATTTAATCGGAAGCTATTTTTATACCGAATACGACATTCTTTCATATCAAATACTACAATTACAGAAACAGCGAAGAATTTTTAGATATACTACATACATCTTGAGAGAGGAACAACAATCAAATGAATGATGAGTCTTGGAAAAGAAAATATGCTTTATTGATTGCACTTACTATTTCGGTGATTTCTGCATTTATATTACTCTTTCTGATGATATGTTTTAGTTTCTTCGACATTAGAACAATGGAAGGAAGCATGCTTGTGGGGTTGACGTTACCAACGGTTATTTCTCTCTACCTGCTTCCAAAATTGTTCCAGTGGATTTTTGAAACAAAGATTAACAGGACTGCGAATAAAATGTTTCAAAGGTGGAAATCAATTTTGTTCCTGACTGGGTTTGGAGTTTTATATATTATGATCTACTGGGAGAAGTTTGAATCCGTTCCTATGATGCTGGTCATTATATTGCATTATACTGTAGTCAGTCTGGGAGAGGAATTTACTTATAGGAAACTTATTCTAGGATTATTGGGCAGAAGATATAAAACCTGGATTGCGGTTGTTGCAAGTGCATTTATGTTTGCATTTATTTTACATATAAGTGAAAATTTCGTAATAAATTTACTAATACGGTTTCCGATGGGTATAGTGTTTGGTTGTATTGCAGTGAAAACAGACACTATTGCATATACAATAGTGTTACACACCATCTATAATTTGATAATGCTGATTTTGTAGTAGGAGGATTGATATGAAGAAGATTGGTAGGAGTATATTAATTATTTCAGGCATTTTGTTGGCACTGGATGTGATGTATGTCATAAACCATATGCAGATGATGAATATTTTGCATTTTTTAGGAATAGTGGTTCTACTTCCATGTGTGTTTGTTTCTTTGATAATAGCATGTCTGATAGCCGAAACTCATTTAAGGGATATAAAGCAGCAGGGGGTTATGGCAGGTGTTTCAGGAGTGGTGATAGCGATTCTTGCTTATGTATTGGAAAAACAAAATCAGGGCTATATTGAAACTATTATAGAAAACTCAAAAAAAATGACAAAATCCTCAAACTTATCTGTATCCGATATCAGTATTAACAATGGGGTTTCATCTTATATTTATATTTTTATAATGATTTTTGTGCTGAGTATGGTTTTTATCATTTTGATTAATGCTTTACGTGAGAGGAGAAAAGAAAATGTTTCTGAACAAAAATAATGTTGTATGCGATATCATGGGAATCCACATGATTATTAATACAGAAAATGGGGCAGTGGTCGGGGTAGATAATGATGGTTTGGAACAGTACCAACGATTATCTGAAGCAACGATGCCGACGTTAACAGATCAGGAGTTATATCAATTTCTAGCGGAAAATGAATTTATTTCTGACAGTCCATTTGATAAGAAACGAGCTACTATAATGACGGCATATATACATGTTACCAATAAGTGCAATTTGCATTGTCTAGGATGTTATTCAGATAATGAGGCAAGAAATAAAGAGGATGACCTTTCTACTGAAGAGATGAAGAGAATTCTGGATGAGCTGAGGTCAGTCGGGGTGGAAAATCTTGTTATATCAGGAGGAGAACCATTATTCCGGAAAGATATTGTTGATTTAGTGAAGCATGCAAAAGAAAGCTGTGGAATAGAGAGAATCACTTTAATTACAAATGGGACTATTGGAGATAGGAAAAGTTACATCGATTTTGCCCCATACTTAGATACAATAGCAGTTTCTTTGGATACACACGCTTCGGAATGTCATGCATATTTAAGAGACGAAGGAATTTTTGACAAAATTGTATCTCATATTAAACAGATGCAGGAATCAGGGTTAAAAGTATCCATACTTCCGACTCTGCATCATAAAAATGCAGAACAAATGCTAGATTATATAAAATTATCGAAACGGTTGGGGGTAGAAATCAGTTTCAGTATCTTTACAACCAGGCAGGAGAAAATATATGAAGGTTATACTCTCTCAAATAAAGACTTGAAATATATTTCGGAGCATTTCGCAAACTACAATATAAATGATGTGCCAATAAACAATACATTGGAGGGAAAAAGGCACTGTGGAACTGGATGCAATATAATTTCTGTTGGAGCAGATGGCAGCATTTATCCCTGTCATATGCTGATGGGAGATCAGTTTAAAATGGGAAACCTTACGGAAAAAGGAATTGTAGAGATATTGAATGCAAGTAAATGTCAGAAGCAGTGCTGGGAGAAGGATGTAAAAGACATTGCGGGATGCAAGGATTGTGAGTTTAAGTATCTTTGCGGTGGTGGATGTCGTGCCAGAGCTTATCTTATGCATGGAAGTATACAGATGCCAGATCCGTTCTGTAGCATGTATAAAGAATTTTATAAAGAAACATTTTCTAAAATGTTGGAGAAGGTCAAAGGGTAATTGTAAGGATAAGTTTTATGCAGGAACAAAGCTAGAAATACTAGAGCGTTCTGGGAGAGGGCTACAGTACTTTCATTTGAAATATTTGCTTACTCATGAGGGTGAGTCTCATATTTTCCGGCTGGAATTGTGTTGGGAAACTGGCGGAAGGTCAACTGGGATATGATACGTGAAATTACCATGGAAGACGATGAAGTTCTGTTTGCAAAAATGTTTGCAACACAGTCACGTCTGTTCTTTTTGAAGTCGACTAAACCAATAAAAATGTTGATAGTGGAAGGAGAGGTTATTTACTTATATGTTAACTGAAAATTTGGAACAGGACTTAGTGTAAATGTAAAGTGTTATGAACAAATAAAGAAAAAAAGAAATAAAACATAGGTTTCTGGATTCATCCTTGCATATGCAAAAAAATTCAAATATGAAAAAGAGGAGGTATTACATATGTTATTCTTTTCTAAAAAAGTAAACAAAGCAGGATGTGCATCTGTAGGCGTTGTTGTGTGTGGAAGCATTGGATACAACGGAAAAAAATGGAGTGCATAAATAAATCAAGTTGCGGTGTTCATGGTTGACATCATGGACACCGTTTTTTTGAGGGAGGAATCTCACATTGAAAAAATATCTATGGGAACAAAGGTATTCTTTATTATTCTCGGCCTTGTTTGCGCTGATTTGCAGTTTATTAAGTGTCATGATTATTTACAGTGTACAGAATTTGGTAGATTCTATGACGGCAGGACAGCTGCCTCTTTTACGACGGATGATTATATTACTAGTGGGACTATTGATAGCAAATTTTGTTTTTGGATAGTTTTCTGTTCTGTTGGAGGCAAATGTATCAAGAAAATTGCATTTGGAATTAAAAAAAGACTTGTTTCATGTGATATTGGGGCAGAAATATAAAGACTTTAAAAAGACTTCTATTGGCTCAAAGCTTAGTACTTTTGAGAATGATATTAATTTTATAGAAGATTATTATTTTAATAATATATTTGTCCTGATACGGAATATAATTGTGATAGCGGCAGCAGTCATATACCTATTTCATTTGAGTATTTTAATGGGAATTTTACTGTTTATCTGTTCTGTAACGATTTTGTTTATTCCGTTACTGTTAGGCAAGAATATTGATCCTATTAGCGAAGCGTATGCTGATGATAAAGGCAAATATATCGCGCAATTAAAAGATTATTGCGAAGGGATGGATGTGATCCACGCTTATAATATAGAAACATATGCGCAAAAGAATTTTTTTACAATCTTAGAGCAACTAGAAAACAAATTATTGAAGTTAAAGCAAAAAATAGGCTTATATAACCAAACGATGATTACAGGGAACTATCTTATTATTGCCATAAGCTTTTCGGTTGGTGGTTTTTTTGTGATAAAGAATGCTCTTTCTGTAGGAGAATTAATCGCAATTACACAGATAATAAATATTATTATGCAGCCAATCGGAGAAGTGGCGTCTGCACTAGTAGAGATAAGCGGTAGCTTGGCAGTACGCCAAAAGTTAGAGTGTTTGACTAAGCAAAAAAAGAAAGAAATTTATCAAGAACTTGATATTTCCAAAACAATATTTTCTGGCATTGATTGCAGAGGCATATCTTATGATACAGAGGATGGAACATTTTCTTTAAAAAAAATAACAATGAGGTTTGAGCCTGGAAAAAAGTATATTGTAATAGGACCAAGTGGATGTGGAAAGTCAACGTTACTAAAAATTATTGCAAATGTACTGGAACCATCGTTTGGTGATGCATATATAAATGAACAAAACTATAAAGAGAGCGAAGCCTTAGTATCTGAGATGGTATCTTTGGTTCATCAGGATACTTTTATTTTTAATGACACTATTGAAAATAATATACGACTGTATCAGGATTACTCAGCAACAGAATTTGATAATGCAATATCAATTGCGACATTAAAAGAGAAGCTAAAAGAACGAATACAATCGGATTGCTCAGAAGGTGGAGGTAGTTTGTCAGGTGGCGAAAAACAAAGGATAGCGATTGCAAGAGCAATTCTTCGGAATTCACCTGTTCTTTTACTAGATGAAATAACCTCGGCGTTGGATCAGTTCACTGCTAAAACAATAGTAGGGAATATATTTGCTATGAAAGAGAAAACGATTGTATTTGTGACACATAAAATGGAAACAGACTTTTTGAAAAGAGCGGATTGCATTATATGTATGAATCAGGGAATGATTATCGAGTTTGGAACATGGCGGGAGTTGATTAAGGAGAAAGGGTATTTTTATAAATTATATGTAGCGGAACAGGAGTAGAAAATGGACTATTTATTGGAAGTGAAAAATATTAATAAAAAATTTGGTGACCATACTGTGCTGAAAGATGTATCATTTCAAATCAGATCCGGAGAGATTGTTGGCTTAGTCGGAAGAAATGGAATGGGAAAAACAACATTGATGAAATGTATTTTAGGGCTAATAAAAATAGACTCTGGGGAAATTTCCTTTAAAGGTGAAACGGGATATTATACAGATAAAGCCATGATGGATGAGATTGGATATTTACTGGATTGCAAATTGTTTGAAAATTTAAATGCGTATGAAAATATTAAAATACAGGAGTGGTACAAAGGAGAACACCACGGAAAAGAAGAAAAAAAGATAATTGAGAATATTCTAAATCTAGTGGATTTAGAAAATAACAAGAAAAAGGTGAAGCAGTATTCTTTCGGAATGAAACAGCGTTTGGGGCTTGCGTTGGCTTTACTAGGGGATACTAAGCTTCTTATTTTAGATGAGCCATTTGTGGGTTTAGACCCGGTAGGGATTCAGACAATCCGTAAGTTTATACTTAAGGTAAGCAGAGAACAGGGGATGGCAGTTCTTATATCCTCACATCAGTTATCAGAAATAGAGGATATCTGTGAGAGATATTTATTTCTTTCTGATAGACAGCTTACAAGTTACATAAATGATAATCGAAAGAAAGTTACAATCTATACAAAAGGAGAGATCCCGGAAGAGATAAGCAACATCCTTTCAGAAAATGAATATTGGTTAGAAAATCAGGCATTAAGCTTTTGGTTTGAAGAAAAAATATTTAATTTGGTTATAGAATATCTTGTGGAAAAGAGAATAAGGATAAACGATATTGAACTACAAAAGATGACTTTAGATGTATTATTCAAGGAGGAAAAAGTGTGCGAGAAATAATCCAGGTAGAATTATATAAAATGTGGAAAAGAAAGTGTTTTTTGTTAGTTTTTATTTTTAACGGAATTTCGTTGCTATATGGATTTGGTATTTTATTGAATTGGAGTTGGGTTTCTTTTAATGGAAAATTTGATATTATCCAGTATATTGGTGCTATTTGGCAGCTTATGTTCCTGATAGGTTTGCCGCTTATATTTTTTATGTATATTGGTTCCAGCATACTCGGTGGTGAGAAATCAGATGGTCAGATATTACTGGAAATCACCAGAGTAGCGAATCGTAAAAAATTGATTGAAGCAAAAGCCATGGCCATTTTACTGTTAGTTTTATATTATTTTGTTACAAATATTATGGTATCAGTTATTAGTTATACTTGTTTGGTGCACCGGACGATATATGCCACGCCTGAATGGGTGATACTGGATAGAGAAAATATTAATTTGTTGATTACTTGTTTGTTCGGTTGTATTTATATTATTATTTCAGTCTTTTTTGCAATGTATATATCGATAAAATTTGGTGCAATAACAGCTACAATCGTCGGGGTTGCACTTTATGCGGCAATGTCAATGTTATCAAGGATTTCTGTTATTTGTATGTGTATACCGGGATATTTTGCATTGATCGCAGATGCGAATATAGAGTTAGGAAGTATCGTGCAACAAAGTATTTGGTGTGGCATAATCATATTGTTTTTCTTGCATTTAATGAAGAAAAAAATAAATGATATAGATTTATAGGTATATAGGCAACAAATACAGCTTTGCTGTGATGAATTTATGGAGTCATCAGTCTTGTATAAGAAGAACCTTTAATATGTATGGTAATACTGACAGAGTGGAATGATTCTACACGGTAAGAAATACTGAAGGGAAAGAAATTTCCTGTAAATTGAGATTTCTCAGTTAAAATTTCTATACCCCTTGAAAACACTGGTGTTTCCAGCGTTTTCGTCACCTCAGTTTGGCCCTTTTCCCTCATTTTTTCCCTTGCGAGAAGAAATGAGGGAAACTTTTTTTAGGCCGTTCCTACGACCTGATCCAGCAGCCTTGCGGAAGTTCGCTTGGCCTCTCTGGTGGCATGGGCGTAAATGTTCATTGTGGTACTTACATCAGAATGTCCCAGCAGCTCCTGCACATCCTTGGGTGCTGCCCCGTGAGAGAGAAGGTTGGTCGTATATGTATGCCTCAGCAGATGGAAATGAAAATCATCCATATTCCCGATCTTCTTTCGGGAGTATCGGCATACGCTGCTGACCGTTGCAGGAGCTTCATAGGCTCCATCAGGCCGCAGGCAGACGAAGGAAACCTGGGTGTAATCTTCCGGGGGTGTCTCTGTCCGGGGCAAGGAATAGACCTCATAGTAGGTGCGGTTCTTTTCCTTGACGATGCGATAGTAGTTTTGGGAGTACAACGGCCCATATTTTATGCTGTTCAGCATTTGCTCCTTTTTGGCTTCTCGCAGTATGGCCGCCAGGGTATCGCAGAAATCCACAGTACGGATTTTCTTACGCTTTGTGGGGCCGATCTGCGTTTTCTTCCTTACGGAGTCATACCGCATACTCCGGCGAATGGTGAGGCACTGTTCCTTCAGGTCGATGTCCTGCCAGGTCAGCCCGCACACCTCGCCAATACGAAGCCCGGCGAAATAGGCAATCTGGATAGGAAGTAACGCGGGATTGTGCTTTTTCTTCAAAAGCTCATTCAGCGCCAAATACTGCTCATGGGAGATTGTCGGCGTTTCAACGGGAAGGTCGCCTGTACCATCTTCGGTGAACAGCTCATATTCATCATCTTTGACCCGTTTCACCACATACTGCATCGGATTGAAGGTAATCAGCCTTTTGGGGAAAACCGCAAACCGGAAGGAATTTTGAAGCACCGCTGAATACTGGCCCAGCGAGCCTTTGCTCAAAGCCTCAACAGTTTTTCCATCGGGACTTGTCCCTCCGAAGCTCAACAAATCCATATAGCTTTGCAGATGGTCGGAAGTTACCGTCTTGAGCTTGCGCTTACCAATGGGGTGCTTCTTGATGCGGGAAACAGTGTTGATGTAGGCTGTCACCGTCCCATCACTCAACGAGCCGGGTTTCAGTTCTTCCTCCACCCACATATCCAGCATATCTCCCAAAGTGATGTTCTTGGCCTGTGCCAGAAACATCTTGGTTTCATAGTCCTCCATCGCCTTGCGGAGCAGAGACTCGGTTTCACTCTTGCTTTCCGTTCCCGGAAATTCTTTCTGGACACGGTTGCCGCTGGCATCCTCTACATAAAAGCGATAGTACCACTTCTTTCCTTTCTTTCTTACAGATCCTTTTGCCATAGCAAACTCCTTTCTATGCTGGCAAACGGAACCGTAGTGATGTGTCACCCTGATTATAGCAAAGGGTGGCCAATCTATCAAACATACCGCTTGCTAAATTTCAAGGTTTCAATATTTACTTCACTGCAAGGACCTGATTGCGGTCCAGAAGGTCGCGGCCCTCGTTGATCTGCATGAAACAGCAAATCACATCCACGCGGACTATGGACTTACGCCCAATCCGCAGGACCGGGATTTTTCCCCAATCCACAAGGCGGCGGAGGGTGTTGCGTCCAATGCCGGTATAGTCGGCAGCTTCTTCAATCGTCATGCCGATCTTACCAAAGCCCGCAGGCTGAACAGCGGAGTATCTTTCTGTATGAGTACGCCCGGAAGTCCCGGACGGGATATTCGCATAACAAACAGGCGAATTTGAAGTCATAATTGTTCGCCTCCTTCGAGAACAAAAAAAGCAGCCGCGCCGATCTGGTTGGAGCCGTTGTAACATACGGCGCACTTCGGCGCGGCTACCTTGATTTTTCAGTAACTTCAAGCCCGCTGTATTTGCCACGCATCCCCAGCGGTGGGGATATTACAGGCCGCCCCTGGCAGGGCTGTCATAACTCCGCAGCATCGTTCAAAGCGTGTGCCGCAGGGTTCCCCCTCAAGTCTGTGGGAGGTCGTGAGAAAGTATCTTTAACCCCCGCGCTGTCATCGCGCCCGGAGTGCCTGTCCGGGTCTAAGGTATGCGTTGATCGCTCGGATAGCTTGTCCCATCACCTCCTTGAAGCTATCGTCCTGGCGGCGCACCTTATGTCGCTCATCACGCGGGTTTCGTACCTGCAATACCGTATATTCAGTTGTCATGGTTCTGTGAAGGGTGAGGAAAATGTGTCCTTCACCTATCACATTTTTTAAGGCCGTTTGTTAGCTATTTTTGAGGCCCGCCGCGAACTTTTTTGAAATTTTTTTGATTGCCCTGGCAAGTGAGAGGGAGACGCTGGCCTTCGTCACTCCTTCAAGCCTGGCAATCTCGGTGACAGACTTCCTTTCAGCATAGTACATCCAGATCCGGCGATACTGCTTTGCGTTCAGAATGGCTTTCAATGCAGCCAGACGTTTCTCCCGCAAAGCCTTTTCCTCTGCCTGGACATCCGCCTTCAGAAGCTCGGAGAAAAATTCATCCTCGGCAGACTGAACCGCTCCGACCACATCCAGGTAATCATCCAGAGCCACCCGATTATCGTTGAAGCTCCGGCCTTCCTTTTCTGTCTGGTGGTAGTCTGCATCAGACCAGGCTTTCCATTTCAGAAATTCTTCCTCATTGGAAAAGTCCGCGCGGGTGAGCCGGATGCGGCCGCTAACGCTTATGTATATAATGCTGTCCTGATCGTGTTTGTTCAGGGCGTATTCGCTTTTCTTATCAAACATACTTGTCCTCCATTTCAATTCAGGGGTTAACAGGTGAATTGAAATGGGGGCGGTGGAGATCGGCACCCTACGGAGAACCGCAGGATATGACAAAAAACGCCTGACTGGATATAATCCAGCCAGACGCTATCTGGTGTATTTTGATGCTGCCTTACATTGTATAGTTCATCTTCTTGGGTATAAATCCCCGTTGCCGGGGACGGGCTTTTTTTGGCAGGTAAATTCCTGCCGGATTATGTCGAAACCCTCTGTGCTTCACGGCGGCTCCCTCCTAAAGCCGCCGTATCATTTAGCACAGGGTCGTCATCCTCATAAGGACATGGAGAACGGCGGCCTTGAAATGTATTTCAAAACCGCCGCCGGGGTGAAAATGTAAATTGCGCGCACAAAGCCACCTGCCCCGCAACGGTTTTTTTCTTTCCCCGTTTAGCGGGGCAGGATAGTTGAAATATTCAGTTTAATCTTTTCTCTGTGCAGATTATTAGCAAAGTAAATCTTCAATAATTGCACTAAGATTACGGCTATCAGGAAATAGCTCAATTATTTTATCTTTTTCAAGAAGAAAGCATCGATTGCATAGAGAATCAAGCAATTCCATATCATGAGTAATAAGGAAAACAGTGCTGCCGTTGTGTGATAATTCTGCGATCTGATCTCGTATCGCGCACATGGATTGATAGTCTAATCCACTACTCGGCTCATCAAACACATATATATTTTTCTGAAGCATTAAACTGACCGCGATGGCAAGCCGTTGCTTTTGTCCGCCTGATAAAGCCAATGGATGATGATCTTTATAGTCCTCCAAAGCAAATTCCCGTAGTAATTCATCTGCCTTTTCCAAGTCTGGATGGTCCTGACTGATGGTCATTTCCTCCATAACACTGTCACCAAATAGCTGATGGTTTACATCCTGCATAACGATATAGCTTAAGTTTCGGCGTTCTTTATCATTTACATATCCGCCTTCTATTTGAATACTTCCAGCAGAAAGGGGGTGAAGGCCGCATACAGAACGGCAAAAGGTGGACTTCCCCACGCCGTTTTTTCCGACAATTCCAATAATATCCCCCTTAAATGCCGTGAATGAAAGATTGTTCAAAACCCGCTTTTTCCCGTATCTCAAAGAAACATTATCAATCTTAATTGCTCGTTGCTTTGTATGATAAGTGGTACTTCGGTGGGAGTTTTCTCTTTCCTGTAAACGCCGCAATCCCATACGGATTCGCTCTGGATCAGAGAGCCGGAAAAAGTCTGTGCCTGTATATTCTTTTTCAATTTTTCCTTCCGACATATATAAAACCCGATCAACAATGCCGAATAGGTAAGATAACCGATGTTCAGCAATTATAATGGTTATCCCAGCAGCCTTTAACTGAATCAGCATATTTTTCAGAATATGAATGGCTTGTAGGTCGAGATTAGCCGTGGGTTCATCCAGCACCAGTATTTCCGGTCTGGATATACAGACAGAAGCAACCGCAATGAGTTGTTTTTCGCCGCCGGAAAGCTCAAAAATACTCCGGTTCCGCAAATGGCCTATTTTTAGGCTCTCCGTAACTTCCTCAAGCCTTTGATTTATTTCATCTTCAGATAGCCCTTGATTTTCTACAGCAAAGGTCAATTCGCTGTCTGTATCAAGGTTAAAAAACTGGGATTTTGGATTTTGAAATACAGAACCCACCGTTTTTGAAAGCTGATACATAGGGATTTCATCCACAGACACACCTTTTATGTATGCAGAACCTTCTTTTTTTCCGCTTGCCATATGAGGGATTAACCCATTGATCAGCTTTGTCACTGTTGTTTTTCCACATCCACTTTTGCCGCATAGAAGAATACACTCTCCCTTATCTACAGACATATTGATGTGAGAAACGCTCTCTTTATCGCTGTTTTCATATTGAAAGGAAACATCCTTTAATTCAATCATGCCATACCTCCTGCTACAGTTTGCTGCCACAAGACAAGCCCCAGCAGTGCTATAAGAAAGAGAAAAATGCCCCAATCCAAAAGGCGGAACTTAGTGCGGTGCAGAATTGTGCGTGGTGCTGGGTTTTCAATTCCACGAGTAACCGCCGCTGCGGATAACTCCTCGGCAATTTGAGAAGCCGATACCAGCAAAGGCACATAGTAACACTCTATCTTTTTCTGTACTCGCTTTATAATGTTGTGACCGGGAGCGTGAAAACTGCGAATCCGCATAGCATCATTGATATTATGCCATTCCTCATTGATAGCCGGGATGTACCTAAGCGTCACAGCCAACGGGATAACAATCTGTTTTGGCAGTTTTACGCGATAGAGGCCGGACATTAGATCAGATACCTGTGTCGTCTGAATCAGAAGAATCCCGGCCATCGCACAAGGAAATAGCCTTCGGAACGAAACCACGAACATTGAAACGACAGTCACCAATGACTGTGGAAGCGCCGGAAGTAAGCTATACTGCAATACCACAAATACAAAATAAACGATAAGCAATTTTACGCTGGTTCTACTCTTCTTTAAATAGAGTTGCAGAGCAAAGGTCAAAAGCACCAGTGCGGTTTCCAATAAAGTTGAATAGAATAGGAATACCATGACTGCTGAATACAGGATCAAAAATAGTTTTGTTCTTACATCAATCTGATGCGCCCCCATATTAGAGAACCCCTGCTTTGGAAAGATGTTTCTTTAGTACCGCCTTTGCAAACATACAGCCAAGCAGGGCGCAAATAGCAGTAGTTACAATCATAATCAACAGGAACCCTATCGTAGAATAGCTTTCCAGCCCGCTTACAAAAGCGTCAGACAACCCACGGCGGGCAGCTTCTTCCAAATACTGATCTGTGAACAGGAAAAGCTGTGCATATCCCCCGATTGAAAAGATGGAAATCAAAACATAGGAACCGATGGCTGCTTTCATGCTCTTATACCCACTTTTTGAAAGGATGAATTGTGCAATGATAGAGGCGACAACAAAAAACGGAAGTGTTAACGCCATGCCAAGCACCAAATAGAGCAAGCCAACAATCACGCCCCAAATGATAACCGCACCAAATTTCTGTACCTTTGTTGCCAGCATAATGAAAAATACTGCGCCCAGCAAAGAAGAAATAGCGGGATAAAACATAAAAGTCAACGGAGTAACATTTGCCACACTCGCCACGAAGATGGCAACTATGTATAAAGCTGTGTAGATACCAATAGTAATTAAATCTTTTCCCTGCAATTTGTTGTTCATGGTTTGAAGTTCTCCTTTCAAATTTTCCATTGAGATGCTGTTCTTCTTGCATCCCAAAAAGTCCGGTAAATCTCGTCGGATTGTAATAACGCCTCATGGGTTCCTATTCCATGCACTCTGCCGTTATCCATAACGATGATTTGCCCCGCGTTCATTATGGTTTTGATTTTGTGGGCAATCATAACTACAGTTTTGCCCGCAGTGAGTTCTTGAATTGCCTGCTGAAGCATCCATTCATTTTCTGGATCAACGCTGGAAGTTGCTTCATCCAGGAGAATGATAGGAGCGTCTTTCAAAATGGCTCTGGCTATGGAGATCCGCTGCTTTTCGCCTCCAGATAAATTGCCTCCGTTTTCTTCTACTATCGTTGCATAACCATCCGGCAAGGACTGGATAAAATCGTGACAGCAGGCTTTCTTTGCCGCTGCAACAACTTCTTCGTGAGTGGCGGCAGGATTTCCAAATTTTATATTGTTTTCAATCGTATCGTGAAACAGAAAAACATTCTGGAATACGATACTGAAATAAGAGTAAAGCTGTTCGGGATGAATTTTTCGGACATCAATTCCGCCGATGGAAACACAGCCGGAACCTACATCCCAAAATCTGGCCATGAGTCGGGTCAATGTCGTTTTTCCACATCCCGATGGGCCTACAATAGCAGTCATTTCTTTTTCGGGGATATAGAAAGAAACATCATGGATCACATCGCTTTGATTTTGCTCATATTGGAAGGAAACATTTTCAAATCGAATGTCATATTGAAGCGGCGTTTGATTTTCTCCTTCCATAACCGGCATCTTTTTCATCTTCTCGATCCTTTTCAGCGATATCTCCATCATACGCACCATTGCGCTGATATTCCCCAAATTTTCCAGCGGTTGATAGAGTACAAAAGTGGCAATAAGAAGTACCGCTGCCTTTGCAATTCCCATCTGCCCGCCAAAAGCAAGAAGGGCTGTAAGAATCGTAATAATGCCGCAGGCCAGACGAATCACCAGTGTGTATGACAAATTTTTGCGTATAAAGGTCTTTTCCATATTAAAAGAAGCATCGCGCAAATCCCCAAAAACCTTCTCGATATTCACACTCTGTTGTCTGGAACCGGGAAACAGCTTGTAGATGGATAGTCCGTGAAGATATTCTACAACTTTTCCATTGGCGGCATTTTGGCTTTCCTTTGCCTTTGCAGCAACAGAAATTCCCGCTTTCTGCATAGATGAAATAATAGCCAGAGAAAGAATAGCTCCCATCAGGAAAATCAGCCCCAAACGCCAATCAAAAACAAATACCCCAAGGGTCATAACAAAAACATTGATACATCCATTGATGGTCTTTTCCAAGATGTTCGCGGCATTTTGCTCTATAT
>OBJF01001875.1_pt1 | contig 16952 bp, 14 predicted proteins | sample 1519091 | NCBI WGS metagenome assembly OBJF01 (sample SAMEA2452124, study PRJEB22498) | human gut metagenome | biome: human feces; feature: human gut; material: feces | place: Australia | collected 2012
AGTCGAGAATTTCGCAGGCGGGGAGCATCTGTTCGAGCGTCATGCGCGTGGCAGCCTGCGACTGGTGCGCGTCGCGCAGGATGGTGTCGGTGATGAGAAGGGGCTTGTTCGATAAGAATTCCATGGCGGTATGAGGATCCTTTCTTATAATGTAATTTCCAGTTTAGCACAGCAGCGTGGGAATGGCAAGGGAACTTTTGTCAATGATTTCATATTTTTATCGAACAATTCAGAAATAATGATACATTGAATGAAAAATGTCTGAATGCGAGTCAAAGAATGCTTGACGGCCCTGCGGGGATATGATATACTGCTCCTTACTTTGAGGGAGTAGATGGCGTCAGCTGCTTTAGATGGCGTGGCAAGTCAACAGACTGACCGCTTTGCGGTCTGGCTTGTCTTAAACAACGAGACTCAAGTATGGCTTCGCTGTACCTGTGTCTCTTTTCTTATGCTCAGGTGCGGTACCGCGCCTGATTTTTTGTTGTTTGGAGGATCTTACCGTGACATTTTTCGAGCTGTTCCTCATCGGCATCGGGCTTTCGATGGATGCCTTCGCCGTGTCGATCTGCAAGGGCCTTTCCATGCAGAAGATCGACAAAAAGTATACGCTCTGCATCGGCCTCTTTTTCGGTGGCTTCCAGGCGCTGATGCCGCTGACGGGCTACCTTCTCGGCAACCAGTTTTCAGGGTATATCGAGCGCTTCGATCACTGGATCGCCTTCGTCCTGCTCGCGCTGATCGGCTTTAACATGATCAAGGAGAGCCGCGAAGAGGAGAAAGAAGAGGAAAAGCCCTACGCGGGCGTCAACTTCAAGGAGCTGCTCATCCTCGCCGTCGCCACGAGCATCGACGCGCTGGCCGTCGGCGTGACGTTTGCTTTTTTACAGGTGAATATTGTGCCTGCCATCACGATCATCGGCTGCACGACGTTTGTGATCTCGATTGCGGGTGTGTACGTCGGCAATGTGTTCGGCTCGCGCTACAAGAGCCGCGCCGAACTCACCGGCGGCATCATTCTCATCTTGATCGGGCTCAAGATCTTGCTTGAACATTTGGGTGTGATCGCGTTTTAATAAAACGTGAAATTATCTCCCGCGCGGCGCGGGAGTGCGCAAAAGGGGGGCTGTTCTCTTTCCTCGGAAAGAGAACAGCCCCCCTTACACCCCTCAAGAGAAAGGAACGAGGGGCCTTCCCCCTCGATCCCGCTCATTGCCGGTCTGTAGCTTGAAGAGCTGCAATGCTTGCCGAATCGGGTGCGGTGTACATGGCGAAGCCATGTACACTGCACTTACATTGCGCAGCGTGTGCAGCTCTTCAAGATCGAGACAGGCAATGTAACTTTTCTCTTGAGGGTTCAAGGGGGTGATTCTCTTTCGAGAAAGAGAATCACCCCCTTGATTCGTGCAGCGCCACCGGCGCTGCCATCCCAACTGCGCTGTGCGCAGAAAGCAAAAAAAGAGGGCCGCGCTTTCGCACAGCCCCCTTCTTATGCAGGTTTAGCAGCCGCAGCCGTTATTGCAGCCACAGCCATTGTTGCAGCCACAGCCATTGTTGTAGCCGCAGCCACCGCCGCAGGCGAAGATCAGGATGATGAGGATCAGGATCCACAGGCAGCAGCCGCCGCCAAAACCACAGTTATTATTGCACATAAAACGAACCCCCTATGAAGATTGAAACCGCCCGCGCGGCGGTCTCAATCCATAGTATGGTGGGAACGCAAAAAGGTGTCAGCCGATGCGCGCAGAATTTACCATCGCACGGGAAGCGCGATAGGCCGCGTCGGAGAAGACGCCGCGCGCGATGAGCGTGTCGCTCAGCTTGCTGCCGCCGCTGACGTTCGTTTCGAGTGCGTAGTAAGAGAGGTATACGACGTCGGCGCGCAGGAATGCGGAGGCGCGCAAAGCGCTCACCTCGCCCGCGGTCAGGACGCCCGCAAAGTACGCGCGCTCGGGTGCGTTGGAGATATCAGACTGCGCGGTGGAGCTGTAGCGCAGTGCGCGCAGCAGAAATTCTGTGTACATCTCCGCCGATGCACTCATCGTCGTGCCGAATGTCGTTGGGCCGACGCCGTTGGTGTAGCCTTTGGAGTAGGCGTAGGCCGCGTAGGGCAGCGCCCAGTCGGGCACGTCGGTAAAGGGCTGGTAGGCCGTGCAGGTCAGCGCCTCGCTCTCCTCGCCGAGAAGACGAATGAGCATAATGAGCGCCTCCATGCGCGTGGGGGCCTTTTCGAGGTCAAAGCCCTCGCCGTAGCCCGTGTCCGACCCGCGGAAGAGCGTGAGCGTTTTGAGCGAGGCGGCCATGGCCGGATAGTCGACCGAGGAAGAGCTTGCGATGGAATAGAAGCCGCAGTAATTCACGACCGCGGTCTTGCCGGTGACGGTGAAAAGCGCCGTCGTGTCCTCGGCGACGAGATAGCGGTGATTTTCCGCGAGCGCCGCGCCGCTTTTGACCTCGCTGCCGGTCGTCACGTCGACGACCGCGCCGGAGGAAAACTGCACATTGACGCTGCCCGCCAGCACGATGACCTGAAGCCCTGTCGTGCCGGAGAGCACATCTCCCTGCTTGAGGCGCGACTCGGTAAAGACGTCGGCGCGCTGCGCGCCCACGTTGGCCTCGGCCGCGGCGATGGTCGAGCGGAGCGCGGCCTCAGCCTTTGCATACGCCGCCTGATCGGCCTTGTCGAGGGCGGCGTCGATGGACGAAGTCGCCTTGGTGGTAAACGTTGTTTGCAGATAGTTGAGCGAGATCAGCGGGTCGCTGCTGTCTCCCCCTGCGGCCATGGCCGCGGTGGCGAGCACCGTCACTGCGAGGAGCGATGCGAGCAGGGCAATGGGCCTTTTCACGGTTTGGCTCCTTCCTCCTCCGCCTCGGCGGAGGTCTTGGAGATGCGGTAGCTCAGCGTGAGCAGACTGTCGGCAAAGTGGACGTCCTCGGTGAAGACCTCGCTGCCGACGTGCAGCTCCGTATTGGTGAAATTCCAGATCCCACGCACGCCGAACGCAACGAGCTGCTCGGCGACCTCCTGCGCGATGTGCTTGGGCACGGTCAGTACCGCAACATCGGGATGGCACGCGGCAAAATAGTCGCCGATCTCGTCGAACGAGCGGATAAGCACGTTGTTGACGCGCGTGCCAATGAGCGTGGGGGAGACATCGAACGCGGTGTCAAGCAGAAAGCCGGTCTGCATGAAGTCAAAGTTGCGCAGCAGCGCGTGGCCCAGGTGGCCGGCGCCGACGACGACGAGGCGGTGCTGCTCGTCCACGCCGAGAATGTGACCGATCTCGGTGCGCAGCTCCAAAATGTTGTAGCCGTAGCCCTGCTGGCCGAACTCGCCGAAGCAGCTCAAGTCCTGGCGGATCTGCGAGGCGGTGATGCCCATGCGCTCGCCGAGCAAGCTCGACGAAATGCGCACGATGCCCTTGGAGTGCAGATCGTCGAGATAGCGGTAGTAACGGGGAAGACGCCGGACGACAGCGTCGGAAATTTTGCGTTTTTTCATAAGGAACGATCCTTTATTTTAGGATACTGTAATTATACGAGCGAGAGAAGAAGTTGTCAATTTTTTTAACGATCTTTGACGAAAATTTTAGCTTTACAGAAGTGGAAAAAGTTGCTATACTTACTTTGTTAACCCCTGCGTCCCAATTCAATATGTGCCCGTAGCTCAGTTGGATAGAGCGTCAGACTCCGACTCTGAAGGCCGCTGGTTCGAATCCAGTCGGGCATACCAAAATGTGTTGATGAAAGATGCAGCACAGAAAACACCGCGCTTTTGCGCGGTGTTTTCACATATTTATCATCTTTTTCACCGCAAAAAGTTTTAAAAACAGTTTTTTCAAAAAGCAGTTTTTCTCCGCGACAGGCGACATTTTCGAGATGCAGCCGGTTGATTTTATGAACTGATGCGACTCGAACGCCGAAGCATGGGTGCTTCACTCTTGCTGCTACCTGGCGCATCTCACTTCTCTCTCACATTTGGGCAAAGAAAAACCAGAGGAAGCGAATGCACGCCTCTGGCGTGCGTCCGCTTCCTCTGGCACCGCGGCCCCGCTGGGCTGCGTGGTCTTATTATTCGTCTGCCAACATTGCGCTCCCTTGGCATTGTTCGTCGCTTTGGCAGGGTAGGCTGCTTCATTACCGTTTTGTGGAAATGCAGCAATCAGTTACGACCATTCAACCGCGCAATATCCGACCGCCATACAGCTTTCCACCTTGATAAAAAGGGGGCCTGAGGAAATCTTCCTCAGGCCCCAAAACAGGCGCTTACAGCTTATCCTCACGCATAAAATGAGCATTGGTCCCATCAATGGAGAAGAACTCATCTGCTGCACGCCGACCGATGTCATCTGGGTACTTAGATATCTCATTTAAGTACTCTTTTTCATCTACATAGGTAAACGCGCCGTCTCGCATTATGACCTTGCCGTCCACTGCGACCAGCGAAACCTCGGATCCCCTGGCACTGTAAACCAGATTAGGTACCATGTTGCGCATTGGGTAGGTGTACACCGGTAACATGGAGGGACAACTGAGATCTATAGCAATATAGTCCGCGCGTTTTCCAGGCTCAAGAGAGCCTACGGTATCGCCCAAGCCAATCGCTTGGGCACCCTCAATGGTGGCCATACGCAGGGCTTTCCAGGCGGGCATAACTTCCGGATTCTGATACTTGATCTTGTTGAAGAGGCAAACATTTTTCATCTCATTGATGATGTTATGGCAGTTGTTGCCCGGAGCCTGATCGGAACCCAAGGCCACCACACCGCCCGCCTGCTGGAAAACAACACTTGGGCAGACAATGCCATCAATGATGCCGATCGAACCCGGATTAACGATCATTGAGGCACCTCGTTTGGCAATAAGGGCAGCTTCCTCATCCGTACAGTCAGTAAGATGGACTGCAATAAGAGATTCATCCAGATAGCCCAACTCATCCAGAAAAGCTGTAGGACGCTTGCCATAGCGCTGGACGATCTGATAGGTCTCTCGATCTCCTTGCTGCACGTGCATATGGATTTTGGTACCCCGCTCCTTGACCGCCTTTTGGATACGCAGCAGCATCTCCGGGCTGACAAAGTCAGCGCCTTGCGGGCCAAACAGGATCTTAATCCGTCCTCCTGCCTTGTTGTTCCATTTATTATACAGATCAATGTTTCGATTCAGGCTCTCCTCTCCCATGGCATCATCAAACTCATAGAGTTCGCCCGGTTGATAAACCCGTCGTTTAGCCGCTCGAATCGTCTGTGCAATATTCCCTCGGGCGCCCACCTTATCGATGAAAGCACACACATTTTCCATTTTGGATTCATAGTCGCCCAGTGTGGTAGTGCCTGCCCGGACGGCCTCCAGAATGGCCACTCGGCTGCCCGCGTCCCGTTCCTCGTCATTAACCGCGTTGTCAAAGGGCTGGAGGCCGAACATCATCCAACTGTTGGTGTCTTGGGCCAATCCGCGCATAATATTGCATGCAGTATGCATATGGCCGTCGATAAAACCAGGCAGCACCATATGATGATCCAAGGTGATCATTTCCTCAGCTGTATATTCCGCTAAAATCTCAGGCCGGTTGCCCACCTTCAAGATTTTGCCTCCGTCTACAGCCATAGCGGCATCACTATGATAGCCCACGCCGGCTCCCTCCATCGTATAGAAATGCGGGGCCACCACAATGGTATCAATCTTTTTCATAAATGTCTCCTATTCCAACGGCAAAGCAGTTAGTGTACCTTCTCAGGGTAACGCCGTTTGGTAAGCTGAGTCAGAGTAATCAGGCTCACTGTCAGAATAGCAGCAGTAACCGCAATACTCAAGACATACTGTCCGGTCAGTCCGCCAAAAAGGAATCCCACGAAAGCCGAAATACCAACCGTAATTCCGTAGGGCAGCTGCGTCATAACATGGACGATATGGTTGCAGGAAGCACCGGTAGAAGAGAGCACAGTCGTATCGGAGATAGGGGAGCACTGGTCGCCGAACAGGCCACCGCCAATCACGGCGCCAACAACAAACGGAATGGAAATATCAAAGGCGATGGCCATCGGGAAAGCAATGGGCATCATAATAGACCACACGCCCCAAGAGGAACCGGTCGAGAACGAAATGAGTGCGCCAAACAGGAATACCAAAGCCGGAACCATGCCGGGAGTCAGGTAATTCTCCACAATATGGATCAGAAACTCGCTGGTCCCCATACCCTTGACGATAGAGCCCAAGGACCATGCGCACACCAGAATAAAGGGAACCGAGATCAGTTCGGCCATACCGTTGACAAAGGTATCGAACGCCTTGGTCACGCTGAAGAGCTTGGTGCTTACACCCATGATGCCCGCACCCAGCGCGCCACCCATAAAGGCGATGCAAATAGCAAGTGTAATGTTGGCACTGCGGAAGCATCCCACCAACCCGTTGTTAACCAGATCGCCGGACCAGAAAATGGTGGCAAAGAGAGAACCAAACAGGCAAACAATAGGGATAATAAAGTTCCACATAGTAAGCTTATAATCTGCGGGCAGCTCATTTTTCACCTCTGGAACCAAGGGCTGAACCCCGTCGTCCAGCAGCTTTCCGGTCTCTCTGGCCCGCTTTTCTTCCTTGTACATAGGGCCAAAGTTCAAGCCGAAAGCAGCAACGATCAAAACAGAAATCATGGCAAATACGCCGTACAGATTGAACGGAAGCATATTCAACCAGATGCCCCATTCGTTGCCCTCAACGCCGCTTGCCAACAGCTCTGCGGCAATCAGTCCCGTGATAAAGGGACCATAGCTGCTAATGGGAGAAAGCGCAGCTAAATTGCATCCCATGGAATCCAGGATATAAGCCAATTTTGCTCGAGAGATGCGCACCATGTCAGTAACGGGCCGCATGATAGTACCAAGCATGAGGCAGGGCTCCGTATAGCTGAAAATGAAGGCGCTCAGGCAAGTAACGATCTGCCCCTTCTTGGCAGTATTGATAACCTTTGTCACCTTGGTAGCAAAGGCCTCTGCAGCACCAGTGTTACGGAGCATGGCGATCATACCGCCGGAGAGTGTAACCAAAATAATCAAAGATGCATTTCCGCTGAGAGAGGGGATCATATAGTCCGAGATAATTTTGACAAAACCAACCAAAGGGTTAAAGCCGTTCATCATTGTGGACCCCAACCAAACCGCGATGAATAAAGAGAAAATCGTCTGTTTGGTCCACAGGGCCAATCCGATTGCCACGATGGGGGGAATGAGACACAACACTCCATATGTAGTATCCATATAACAAGCCTCCTGTTATAAATTATCTATGGTTTTTTTTCATGGAATCTCTGCTTCCGCAACTACAGGCCCTATCCGAATCTGCAAATCACACCTCCTCACTTTCTCGGTCCAGGGATGCGCAAAACGTAAGTCTTGCAAAATCAAGACACGGCATATCAGCTTTGAACGAGACTGATCATACTATATACCGTATATTTTCATGAACAGACCAAACGTTTTGCGCACTCCGGTTTCCAGCCTCCCACCGCTCCCAACATCTTCGGTTTTGGCAGCGCGAGTAACTACGGATCACACTTGGTTATTTTCGGTTTTCGTAACCGGATGCGTACATATTTGCAGGGATGAATTTTCCCTGGCCGTAGCGGCCCACAAACTTGGCGTTCTCCACTACAACCTGGCCTCGCAGCAGAACCGTCTCCACCCGACCAGACTGACGACGGCCCTCATAGAGGTTGTAGTCCACGCCGTTAGGGTTATCTGCCAGATGAACTGTCCCCTCATAATTGGGATCGAAAATGACAACATCTGCGTCAGAACCTACCGCCAGCGTTCCCTTTCTCGGATAGATACCGTTGATTTTTGCCGGCTGAGTGGCAATAACATCTACAAATTTCTGGCGGGTCAGCTTTCCCGTGCATACACCTTCGGTCCACACCATATGCAGTCGATCACCGGCGCCGGGGGAACCGTTTGGAATCTGAGTAAAATCATTTCTGCCGGCCTGCTTGAGCTCTGCCACATCTATACCGCAGTGGTCGGATGAGACCGCCGTCAGCAGTCCGTCGGATAATGCCTGCCAAAGAGCCTCGCAGTCCTCACGATCCCGCAAAGCAGGGGAGCAAACGAACTTAGCCGCTTCATTGAAATCCGGATTATCCAGAACTTCCTTAGTGGTGGTCAGATAGTGAGTGCAAGTCTCGCCGGAAACCCGCTGGCCAGTTCCCTTGGCCTTTTGTAATTCGGCAATGGCCTCCCGACAGGTCATATGAGCAATATAAAGAGGCGTATCGGTCTGACCAGCCAGATAAATAGCCCGGCGCACCGCCTCCGCCTCAGTAAAAGGCGGACGGGAAACATAATGGTAATGCGGCGTCAGTTGGCCCTTCTTTACACACTCGCTGCGGAGGAAATTCAGGATCTCTCCATTCTCTGCGTGCACAAATACCGTAGCGCCAACCTGCCGGCTCTTCTCCAGAATACGGAAGAAAGTACCGTCATCTACATGAAGCGGAGAGCCGTTGTAGGCCATAAAAATCTTGATGCTGGAAATGCCTCTCCGAGGAAATTCTTCGATCTCATCAAAGATACTGTCCATAATATATGTTACCATGGAATGCAGTGCAAAATCAACACAAGACTTATCCTTCGCCCGCACATTGATTCGATAATCAATGGAATCCAGCAGTCCGCGATTTGGATCCTGCGGAGCAAAGTCCACAATGGTGGTCGTGCCGCCTACAATAGCAGAGTCGGTCGTCTCATATCCGGCGGTGTCACGGTTGCCGACATTACACAGGGCGGAAAAGTGAGTGTGCTGGTCTACGCCTCCCGGAAACACATATTTACCTTTGGCATCTATCACACGATCTGCAGCTTCGTCCAAATGTGTCCCCATTGCGCGGATCACATCGCCCTCCACCAGGATATCCCCCACATACTCTTGTTCTGCGGTTACGATTGTGCCTCCTTTAATCAAGGTACGCATACTGTCATCTCCTAAAATATCAATTCTTGTTTGGTAAACATGGGAAAGCCTACGATATTCTTCTGCTCTGGGAAGCCCCAAGTAGACACCTTGCTGGTACGCAGCCCCATATCTACCATGGCTTCCGCAAATTTAACTGCTGGCATTACCCCATCCAACACGGGAACGCCCAGCTGAGTGGACAGGTCCTCAACAAAGTCCACGAAACCAGCGCACCCCAGCAAAATACATTCGGCGCCGTCCTGCTGCACGGCTAACTTTCCCTGATAGGCTAACGCTTCCAATCCCTTCTTGGGGTCCCTGCCAAATTCCAGCACGCTCAAACCTGTGGATCGGATAGAACGGCAAAACTTTTCCGCTCCATAGTTGGACACTACATCCTCTGTGACCTTGCGAGACCGATCCAGCACCGATACGATAGAAAAGTACGGCGCTATAAATTTGGCAGCAGCAATGGCCGACTCACAGATACCCAGCACAGGCTTGGAGGTGACCTCTCTGGCTGCCTGAAGCCCAGGGTCACCAAAGCAGGCGATGATAAATGCATCGGCGCCTTCCTCTCGGTCTCCCCGGATCACTTCTTTCAGGACTCCCGGAACAGCCAAATACTCATCCACATAACATTCGATGCTGTCCGGCCCGGATGCCGGAGTAACCGCCCAAACCTGAGTGTCGCTGCGTGCCACTCGACGTGCTAAATTTTCTATACTTTCAGTCATGGATTGCGTCGTATTGGGATTGATGATTTTGATCTTCACAATTTTCCCTCCTCTTGGTCCAAAGCCTGAACCATCTCCATCAGCAGATCAGCTCCCTGGTACAAGTCCTCAGGAGCGCTGTATTCTCGGATAGAGTGGCTAATCCCGTCTTTGCTGGGAATGAACAGAAGCATGGAGGGGACCGCTTTCCCCCAATTCATCAAATCGTGTCCTGCACCGCTGAACATTCTGCGAAAACGGATACCGCGGTTGCGGCACAGTGTCTCGCTCAGCTTTATCAGCTTAGAACTGCACTGGGTAGGCGACTGGCGAATATATTCTTCGCCTACCAGCTCCGGGTGTTCTTTCAGCACGGAGTCAATGACCTGATCCATGGGCTCCATCGTTGGGTTGCGCAGTTCCACAATAAACTCCACCTTGCCCGGAATCACATTGACCGCTCCTGGGGACACCTGAAGGGTTCCTACAGTGCAGACCATATCCGGCGAAGCGGCCTCAGTCCGTTCCATAAGCTGGGTAATGATCCGGCAGGCTTTCACCAGCGCGTCATCCCGCAGATGCATGGGTGTGCTGCCTGCATGATTGGCACAGCCGGAAACCGTCATGCGATAGCGCACGATGCCCACAATACCATCAACCACGCCTATTTGCATCCTTTCAGCTTCTAATACCCCGCCCTGCTCAATATGTAACTCCAAGTAACACTGGTATTGGGTCAGATCTCTTCGGCAGGCGCCGACCTGCTCCATTGTAAGTCCGTGGAGGGCCAGATTTGGCCGCATAGCTTCATCAATCTCTCCGCCGGTAAATGCCTTACTTCCAAAAGTTCCGCCAATGACATTGCCCTCCTCCTCGGTAAATGCAATCACCTGGATGGGATGCCGATTTTGATATCCCAACTCCTTAAGGCGCTGCACACACTCGATTCCGGACAACACACCATAGGTTCCGTCGTAAATCCCGCCCCCGGGCACCGTATCGATGTGGGATCCAATGCAAATGATCTCTCCCTGACCGGGAAGCGTACCGATCAGATTCCCTACAGGATCGACGGATGTCTGAAGTCCTGCCTGTTCCATGCACTGTTGAACATAGATTCGTCCTTCGTCATAGGCAGGGGTATACGGCAATCGTGTGGTTCCTTCTTTCGGCACAAAACCGATTCGCCCAAGTCGGGTCAAATGATCATATAAGCGGGTACCGTTGATCATACTCATGCGGGGTCCCCCTCAGTCTTATGGGATCTGACAAACTCCTCCAGCTCCTGCAGCCCCTGCTCCAAGCACTGCATGGATGTCGCATAGGACAGACGGATATATCCCTCGCCAAATTCGCCAAAGGCCGTACCGGGTACCACTACCACCTGTCGTTCTTCCAGCAGCTTCATGGCAAATTCTTCACAAGGCATACCCAGTTGACTGATGTCAATAAATGCGTAGAAAGTCCCAGCCGGAGCATGGCAGGACAAACCAGGGATCTCAGATATCCGCCTCATCACATAGTCACGGCGCAGGCGATACTGCTCCACCATATACTTCAAGTGGTCTTGTGGACCTTCCAAAGCTTCAATAGCCGCGACCTGGCAGGGAGTGGCCGCACAAGCACTGACATTTTCCTGCAGCTTGACCATATTCCGGATCACATTTTCCGGTCCGGCAGCATAACCGATACGCCAACCGGTCATCGCATAGGTTTTGGAAAGGCTATCAATAACCAGGGTCCGTTCTTTCATTCCAGGCAGAGAAGCAAAGCTTGTATAAGTCCTTCCATCAAAGAGGATGTGCTTATACACCTCATCAGCCAAGATCACCAAGTCCTGCTTCTGGGCCAATTCGGCCAGTTGGAGCAGCGTTTCAGTACTGGCTACAGCTCCTGTGGGGTTGCATGGGCTGTTTAGAATAATGGCCTTTGTCTTATTGGTAACAGCTTCGGCAATAGCGGATACATCCAAATCAAATCCCCGTTGTGCGTTGGTTTTCACCGACACCGGCACGCCGCCGCACATCCGAATCTGTTGGACATAATTAGTCCAGCAGGGTTCGTTGACGATAACCTCATCCCCAGGATTCAGCAGCACTTTCAGCGCCAAAAACAAGGCTCCCATGGCTCCAGGTGTCACCACAATTTGGCTTGCAGGATCGTAAGAGAGTCCCTCTGTGCGATGGAGATACTCTGCAATCGCCTGGCGCAGAGCCAGCAGCCCTGCATTTTCTGAATACTTGGTCTTTCCTTCCCGAATGGCCCTGCACCCAGCCTCCACTACGTTCGACGAGGCAGTAAAATCCGGCTCTCCCAGTGTAAAACTAATGACATGATCGTACTCCAGTGCCTTATTGAACATTTTTCGAATCTTGGAGGGTTGGATCTGCTGAGTGTTATCCGAAATTTGAATCATATAGGTAACTCCTTTCTACTCTGATTCTTCCGTTCCCTTAATTTGAGAACAGTCATCAATATTCCAAATGCCAAGGAAAGCACCGCTGCAAATACGATACGATATTCTTGCGGAAGGAGAAATCCCACGGTATTGACGGGGATCCAAAAGAGAGGAATCGTTTTAAACAGAGTAAAATCGATCAATTCTCCCCAATCTACAGAGTCCACCGCTTGGCGTGGAGTGATATGCTGTCCCGCCAAAAAGCGGATTTCAGCATAATTTCCACATACTCGCATCAGAGCGGAATGAATAGGAGCAAAAAACAGATTATTGGTAACGCTGGTAAAAAAGGCCTGTGCCAGAGCATTTCCATATCCCGGAAGAAGACCTGCTGCCATGGCTTGCCGGGTACCTTGGCTGAACACGGTAAAGGCCAGCGTGACAAGGACGCCTCCTATTCCCCAACTCAGGCTTTTGAACCAAGTCGCCCGGTTGATCTGCCAAGTTCCCTCCAACAGACGTCCGGAGAGCAACTCACCCGCCGTAGCATAGACAGCGAATTGCGCAAAACCTGCCAGATAAGGATACGCTGTATTGACCTTGGCAAAGCCTCCTGTGACGCAAAAGAGTACCGTAAACACAGCCAACAACCCATAAGCAGCTGCCCACCAAATATCGCTTCGTTTCATATGCATCCCCTAACTTTTGTACCCCAAATATAGCAAAATGGAACCGGCGTTAAAATTCAGCGCCAGTTCCATTTTATGTAGTCTGTATATTATTTGGACAAGCCTTCTGTGTCCCGATGTAAGACCAACGAATCTTTATATACTACCAAAGGATAATGCAGTTTAGCCAATGCAGGCGGTACATTTTTCCCGAGTTTTATTTATAGCGCATCAAAATCGATCTTGTTGGTTGATACAGGAAGACTCTGGATCATCTGTATCCGGTTACGCACATTCATTTTGGTATATATGCTGTGGAAATGTTTTTTTACCGTATGGATACTGATATTCATTTTTTGAGCGATATCTTCATTGGACAGCCCGTGTACGGCCAAATCTAACATTTCCCCTTCTCGACTGGTCAAGCCGTACTGGCTGCACAACTTTTCATGATATCCTTTTGCGTAAAAATAGCGGGTGTCTCCCTTTTTTGCTTCATATACTAAACGGTATGCAAAGTGCTTGTGCAACTGCTCCAATACAAACATATCCCGTTCGCTAAACGGAGGCTTATCAGCTTGCCGGTACAATTTCAATAAGCCGACCGGTTCTTCTCGAAAGGAGATGGAAAGGCCGACGGAATATGCCAAGTGATTGGGCAGATAGAAGTTCCGGTAGATTCCGCTGCTATTCACCTGTTCATCCGAAGATGCCATAGATTCCCGAAAAGCACCGCCTTCACAGGTATACAGCGCCCAGCGAAAAGCATCTGAATTCAGGCTTTCCTGCATCCAGACATCGACAGCCTGCTGAGGCAGATGAAAAGCCGCTGGGGCCTGAAACTGATAGGATCCATTCTCCGCAGTAGAGATTCGGGCAAAAATTGCGCTATCATACGAAATCAAAAAAGGAAGCCATCGGTTCAGAATTTCATGCTGCATTTCCTCTACTGTATAGATAAATGAAATATTGTATGCGATCTCATTGAGGCGTATCCATTCGTTTTCATTTAAAAATGCCATATCAATATCTCCCTTAACATTTGTATCCAGCCATAAGCAAAGCTCAAAAAGATAACAGTATCAATGAATTCCGACCACAATCGCAATTAAAGCGTTCCCATCGTAGAAAGCATTCTAACTCGGTCACGGGTGTAGATGCTCGAAATGCAGATGTGCCACATTATCTCTGACATAACATTCTCCCCACCCTTTCTTTGTCCGATCAGGTCTTGGCGTTCACATAAATACACCCGATCCTATCGATAAGCTTCTCGCGTTATGCTACCATTATTATATCAGGCAGAAGACTGAAAAGCAATTCCAAACAGAAAGCTGAAAAGCAAAGTAATAGGGCTGCATCTCCACGATCACGATGTCGGGACATTAAAAATCTCAATTTTGAAACCATTCTTGACAGCAGGCATTTTCTTCACCTTTTCAGAGGCGAACAAAGCATAAACTTCCGTACGCAATCTACCTCTGCGCGGGCGGTATCATCGCGTTTTCGCCGCTGCTCATCCGCCTGCTTGCAGCGGAGAACTATCGTGTGATTGTATCCATACCGCCGATAAGATTTCAAATTTCATATTGCTGAATGCTCCTTGTATCTCTTTTACTATGTCCTTTGCAGTTGTGAAATAGATGTTTTTTACAAGTGTAGGGTCATCATACAACTGCCTTCTTACTAGTGTAGCTGCGATTCCAGAAGTGGCGAAGCCATATATCTGATTGTCTATTATGTGTTGCCTTCTCTTCTGTTCTTCTGGAAATGCCTGTACCATTAGTTGGCTTTCCATTAGCCGTTTGTAAATTTCTGCAAGAAATCTACCACTCTTGACTGCTGGGTCAAAAACTTTGCCTCTTTGTTAAATACACTAGCAGGGAGTAAATCAACCATGTCTTTTACTATGTTTTGTGGCGTGATAACTTCCGAGTTGGAATATTTTGAAATGCCTGTTATGGCTTGGAACCTGTCAAATAAATCTTCCATAGGAACACCATCCTCAAAATCTCATTTTCTTCTGAATATCAGTAAGCTTGGTTTTAAGACAGCAGGCAAAGGAAAGAGGATACCCTAAAAATTAGGTATCCTCTCGGAAATTAGGTATCTGGGGCACGCTTTTGGTGAAATCGACGGAGTTTTTACCATCAACACAAAAGGTAAAAGGGACGCCGCGCTTTCCTCATTGACAATTCGACGGGGAATGCTATAATCTGCTATGTCTGAAAAAATGTAAAATTGTATCGCAGAGGTGCCGCCGCGAGGCGGAGAATAGAGAATCCGGTGCGAATCCGGAACGATGCAGTCACTGTGTACGGGAACGGCCTGCGTAGCCACTGGGAAACTGGGAAGGGCAGCGCCGCGATGAACGAAGTCAGGAGACCTGCCTCTGCGGGAAATCTCAGGCCCGCTGCACACAGGCTGATATTTCTGCGAGTTTACCCGCGGCGCGATTTTTTCGCGGCGCGGTGTTGCTGGTTGGAATCGTGAGAGCGGCTGTGGGTCACCATGGCCGCTTTTATATTTCTTTCAGAACGATTTTTGAAGAAGAAGGTAAAGAGAAACATGAAAAAAGCACTTGCAATCCTGCTCACAGCCGTGATGCTGCTGGGCGTGCTGACCGCCTGCGGCAGCAAGAAGGACGACGCTGCCGACGACACGCAGAACACGGAGGACGCCGACAAGGCCGCGGCCGACAATGTCGCCGCGCTCATCGACGCGATCTACGTTCAGGAGCGCACCGATGAGACCGACGCGCAGTGCGAGGCCGCCAAGGCTGCCTGGGACGCGCTGACCGACGAGCAGAAGTCCATGGTCGAGGGTGAGGAAGCGAGCCCCGAGTATTTCGGTCTTGACACGGGCGATGCGTCCAAGGATGATCCCCGCAATCAGGACGAGATCGGCGAGAACGAGCTTCTGGTCGTTTCCTTCGGCACGTCCTACAACGACAGCCGCATCAACGATATCAAGAGCATCGAGGACGCCCTGCAGGAGGCCTATCCTGACTGGTCCGTCCGCCGCGCTTTCACGGCTCAGATCATCATCAACCACATTCAGGCCCGCGACGGCGAGAAGATCGACAACATGACCCAGGCGCTCGACCGCGCTGTGGCCAACGGCGTCAAGAACCTCGTCGTGCAGCCGACGCACCTGATGCACGGCGCGGAGTATGACGAAATGTGTGCTACCATCGACGAGTACCGCGACCGGTTCGAATCTGTCTCCATCGCAGAGCCCCTGCTCGGCGAGGTCGGCAGCGACGCGACCGTCATCAACGCCGACAAGGAAGTTGTCGCCAAGGCCATCACCGCCGCCGCGGTCGAGGCAAGCGGCTTTGACTCTCTCGAGGCTGCCAAGGAAGCTGGCACCGCGTTCGTCTTCATGGGCCACGGCACCGCACACGTCGCCAAGGTCAGCTACAGCCAGATGAGCGCCCAGATGCAGAACCTTGGCTATGAGAACGTCTTCATCGGCACGGTCGAGGGCGAGCCGGAGGAGACCTCCTGCGAGTCCGTCATCGAGGCCGTCAAGGCCGCGGGCTACACCAACGTCATCCTGCGCCCGCTGATGGTCGTTGCGGGTGACCACGCCAACAACGACATGGCCGGCAGCGACGACGATTCCTGGAAGACCATGTTCGAGGCTGCCGACTTCACCGTCGACTGCCAGATCGCGGGCCTCGGCGAGATTGCCGACATCCAGGCGCTGTACATCGCCCACACCCAGGCCGCCATTGACGCCCTGAACGCATAAAAAGGATCAAAAAGGGGCTCCGAAGCGATTGTGCACCGCTTCGGGGCCTTTTCCGGATGGAGGTACTTCCCAATGAAAAGAACACTGACACTGATACTGACCGTGCTGATGCTCTGCACGCTGCTTTTCGGCTGCGGGCAGAAGAGCGGGGACGGCGATCCGCAGGACACCAACACCGAGCCCGCGCTTGCCGACGGCGTTTACACCGCGGATTTCAGCACCGACAGCAGCATGTTCCACGTGAACGAGGCAAGCAAGGGCAAGGGTACGCTGACGGTCGAAAACGGCCAGATGACGATCCACATCAGCCTGCCGTCCAAGAGCATTCTGAACCTCTTCTGCGGCACGGCGGAGGACGCGCGGAAGGACGGCGCGGCGCTCTTGCAGCCCACGACCGACACCGTCACCTATTCCGACGGCCTGAGCGAGGAGGTCAATGGCTTTGATATCCCCGTGCCCGCGCTGGACGAG
>OBJF01001933.1_pt1 | contig 16459 bp, 20 predicted proteins | sample 1519091 | NCBI WGS metagenome assembly OBJF01 (sample SAMEA2452124, study PRJEB22498) | human gut metagenome | biome: human feces; feature: human gut; material: feces | place: Australia | collected 2012
TTACCGTTCACGATAACCCAGCCAGCGTCAAGATTTTCTTCGGCTAATTTACGCAGTTTCTTTTCGCCAATGCGGAAGTATTTAGACGCTTCTTCTATTGTCAGCGTATATTTTTCCCAGATAGGCACATCAGTATTGTTCATATTATGCACCCCCCCTTTACTGTGTGTCATTTTTTACAAGCAGGCAGACGGCTTCGGAAAGCTCCGTTGGTATCTCAACCATTCCCATTCCTGTGGGCAGAACCGCACCATGCGGACGTATCATTATCCTGCAATACAGGTCGTGGCGGAACGGCTTTTCCAAAGATCGCTCTCGGATCACTGCGTGGGTCGCTCGCTTCCTGTTAGAAAGGTCATGGCGTACAGTTTCCGTGGCTCGCTGTATTGCAAACGTATCTGTCTGCTTTATTCAGTTTTCAAAGAACAAGTGGCGAAAGCGTATTGCTTTCATATCTGAAAACAGTAGCAGGACAGGAAAGAGGGGATTAAACAAATCATGTCCTGCTGTAACTGTTTATTCTTTTGTTGGTTCTAGCTTTATATCAAAATCCAAAATCATTTTGATAAGTGCTTCTCTGATACGTCCTTTCAGTTCCATGTCAACGACAATATACACATTGCCGTATTCATCATAGAGAGGACGCAAACAGCACTTTGATATGTAAGGGTCATAGAAAGCCAATATATTCTCAATGGCATTTTCGTTTCCGTCCATAGCTGATGAAATCTGATAGTAAGACGGGTGCTTGTACTTTTTCTTCATATTTAATTCTTCTCCTTTAGTATTTCTTTCATAGCTTCTAAGGCTTTATGTCTGTGTTTGAATACAGCTCCTCTGGTATAGTTCATAATGTCCGCAATTTCTGTGTCGCTCATTTCCAAGAAGTAATACATCAATACATTGTTACGTTTCTTTTCTGGGAGCTGTTTTAATGCTTCTGCCAGTTCATCATCAAAAATGCGAATATCCATGCCACAAACATTGAAAATCGTATAGTCTGTATCGTAATCGTCTAATACGGATATTTTTTCAACGATAATGTCTGGAAGCTCACAGAAAGGAATTTCCTTGTCTTTACGACGCTTTAATTCCTGCTGGTAGTCCTTTACAACATGACGGACTACTTTCTTCAAACAGCTTTCAAAACGGCATTGTACCGTTTTCTGGAAGTCAGATGGTTTCATAATCTCACCCCCTTTCCTGCTATGATTTGAAAAGTGTCTATCCCTCTTTCCGCACCATATAGGGAATGAAAGGTGTGATTTGCTTCCAAAAAACGAAAAAATTTAAAAATTTTTTTCCAATGAAAAAAGCCCGCACAAAACATAGTGTTTGTACGAGCTTCTAAAGCTGTATATTCAGTTGTTGATTGTATGCTGTCAAGTTGGACTTGATTGTTTGGTTCTATGCTTAAAGTATTCCATAGGTCATGCCCCCTTACAGCATAAATGCACTAAATCTTTTTCTTTTTTGTCATTCTATAAATATATTCCTCTGGTGTAGGTCGCTTGTTTCCAAAATGCTTTTTGAAATTTGCCTGCACTTCTGGGTCAGTACTGTTCATTTCTTCATCAATTCTAGCCTGTATATCTTCCTGTATCTCTGATAGTGGAACACCGCTTAATTTTGCTCCATATTTTAACATCTTTTTCACATCTCGTTTTTTTAGTCTAAGCATAAATCGAACCTCTTTCTCCATATCATTCGGAACGTATCTTTTTCAATAATCGTACACTTGCAAAAACTGAAATCATAAAAATAATGATTAAAGGAATAAATGTACTTGCATCAATATTATTTTGTATCAACAAAATATATCCCCATGTTGCAGGGAACAGTTTTCCCAGATTTTCAAGAAATTCTGGAAGCAATTCTGCCGAGAACATAATTCCAGACAGCATAATAGAGGGTAAGAATACAATTTGACTATACATTGTTAGCTTTGCTTGATTTTTTACACCTAACCCCAATACACATGAAATGGCAAGTGATACGATAACAAGCAATGCAAGAGTTATAAAATATAACGGAATATTTGACGGCATAGTTGCATGAAATATAATCGGTGCGAGTATGAAAATTATTATGCTCATTATCATTAAATGGATAAAGGCTGATATGACTAAGGTAATTATGCCAAAGCATAGAGGTATTCTATTTGCCATATACATTTTCTTTATATCTGTTCCATATATTTCAGCCATTGAGGGTGGAACACCTATTAAAGCTCCCATTGAAACGCCCATGATAGTCATGGATTGTATCAATGTATATTTTGCTTCGGGCATTAAAGAAGTAAAAATACCGCCCATAATTGCAAAAAATAAGAGTGGAACAATGTAACAAGTTATCAATAGTGTTTTACTGCGAATATCCATTTTTAATTGCACTCTTATCCCATATAACATAGCTTTCATTGCTCACGCCCCCTTGAAAGATTGATAAAATGTTGTTCTAATGTACCACGATTAACCTTTACATCAAAAATTTCAATATTTTTCTGTTTGTATTCTTCCAAAATACTCAATAGAGTATCTGCAACATTTACAGCAGAGTATTCTTTTTCGCCCAATTTGCTTACTATCTTTATCGTATACTTCTTGCCTATTTTTGACGCCAATTCATCAGTTGTACCTATGAAACTAATAACTCCATTATTTAAAATAGCAATGCGAGTACAAAGGCTTTCAACTTCTGCCATATCATGACTTGAAAGAATAATTGTTGTTCCATTTCTATTTAACCTGCGAATTTCATCATGCAGAGATATTCTGCCCTCTACATCAAGTTCCGTTGTCGGTTCATCAAGAAATAGAATGTCTGGTTTTCCGATAAGAGCAAGAGCTAGGTGTAATCGTCTTTTTTGTCCTGCTGATAATTCTGTATAAAGTTTCTTTTGCATATCAACTATCCCTAAAGTCATGAGCAAGGAATTATCTACCTCGGTATGCTTCCATTTAGAGAATAACTGAATTGCCTCGCTTACTTTCATATAGGCAGGCAATGAAGCAGATTGCATTTGAATGCCAATAGTTCCTGATATTTTAATATTGCCAGAATGATATTTGCGAAAGCCTTCGATACACTCAAGAATTGTCGTCTTACCTGCTCCATTGACACCTAAAATCCCAAATATTTCGCCTTGTCGAACACAAAAATTAACACCTTTCAAAACTTCATGATTTCCATATTTTTTCTTCAAGCCAGTAATCTCTATTGCATTAGACATACCTACACCCCCTAAAAAGCGTTAATACCTGCTTTTTGAAAATATAATTCTAATGCAGGTTGCAAATATTCATTTACTTGCTTTTGTTTTTCTAACCATTCGTTATTATCTCCTATGAGATTATCAAATTTCATCAATGCAGGGAGCATACTCATATCTCCGTTTGTAAATTCCATAACCATGTTCCAAAATTCTTGTGCTAATACTTGAGCCTGCTTATCCTCTGGTGCAACATTCTTCTCTTTTAATCTTATAATTTTATCGTTTAGTTGATTGAAACGGTGCATAAAGTCCATTCCGCTTTCCTTATCAAATCGGTTACGAATATGTTCTAATGTTGTATCATCAAAATGTTTTATTAACCAGTAATACTCATTATTCATTTGTAGATTAACGATAATGTCCGCATATTTTTTGAAATCTACAACTTGCATTTGCAAGACTTCATTTTTTAATGTTTCAATCGCTGTTACTGCTTCTGTTAATTGTTCTATTTTCTGTTGAATAGCCAGCGACTGCTCATTAAGAACGGTTGCTACTTCTTCTGGTGTATCAAGTGAAATCAGTTTATTTTTTATATCATCAAGTGAAAATCCCAGAGATTTTAATGATAAGATTTGATGAAGTTTTATCATGTCCTTATGTGTATATAATCTGCGTCCACCCTCACTTTCAGTAGTAGGGGAAAGCAGTCCCTCTTTGTCATAATATTGAAGTGTTCGTACTGTTGTACCCATTTTCTTTGCAAGTTCTCCAACAGTCATAAAATTTTCTGGTATAGTTCTCTTTTTATTCATGTTCTATCCCTCCTGCTTATATTATAATTCACGACGTTACGTCATAAGCAAGAACTTTTTAATTATTTCTTTGAACATAACTAAGAGATAATAATTCTTAATTATAATTTTTTTGTCATGGTGCAAATATATTCTTCTAGGTAGAAGCTGTTCATTTCTTCATCATTTTTATCCCCTCTAATCACACAAATGTTTTTTAAATAAGACTAAAGAAACAATATAAAATAATACTGTTAATCCTATGCACCATGTCAAAGCAATAATAAACATTTCTACATCTAAAGCATTTCCCAAAAAAGCATTTCGCATAGTGTTTATAATTGGGGTCATAGGTTGATATTCTGCAAACATTCTAAGTATTTTAGGTAATGTTTCGGTTGGTACAAAACCAGAACTTAAATAGGGAAGTATAATTGCCAATGCAGATAAGGAACTTGCACCCTCTGCACTATTTGTTGCTACACCGACAATGACGGATAACCATGATAACATAGATATTATCCCTACTAATAATATAAGTACAATTCCAATATTAACTATATCCATTGATGGACGGAAACCAAGCATAAATGCTATCAACAATACAACAATAGCACTCATAAAACTTCTTACAAAAGCCTCTAGGATATGTCCGTTCAATATAGAGGTTTTATGAATAGGCAAGGTGCTAAATCTTGTAACGATACCACTTGTTACATCTTTATTTACCATTATGGCAGTTGTAGATGAACCCTGTGCAATACATTGTAACAAAATCCCCGGAACTATAAAATCTACATAAGAAATTCCCTCTATATGAATTAAATTTCCGAAAAGAGAAATAAACAGTAACATCATTAGTGCTGGCAGAATAATGCTGGTTAAAAAAGTATCTGGATTTCTCTTTGATAAAAGCAAGCAACGTCCAGCCATTGTAAAGGTATCATTGTATCTTTTAACTTTTGATTTCATTTTCTTTTTCCTCTCTTTCTTTAATCATGGATAGGAATACATCTTCTAAGGTAGGTGTAAGCTCTGCAAAGTGTTGAATATGAATGTTGTTTTTGTGAAACTTATAGAAAATTTTTGATAATGTATCAGCTTTTCCGTCCGTAAAAACAACGATTTTATAATCTTCTTGTTCAATGGAAATTTTGTAATCTTGCATTAGCAATTTAGCTTTTTCAAATTCTTCTGAATTATCAAATGTAAACTGTACTTCTCCTTGAGGAAGATATGCCTTTAATTCTTCTGGCGTACCCTCTGCGATTATTTTTCCATTGTCTAATATGCCAATTATATCTGCCAGTTGTTCTGCTTCCTCTAAATATTGAGTGGTTAGAAATATCGTTACACCAGACTTGTTTAAATCTCTAATTATGTTCCACATACTATGACGGCTTTGTGGGTCTAAGCCTGTTGTTGGCTCGTCTAAAAAAATAACTTTAGGGCTTCCAATTAAACTCATTGCTATATCTAGTTTTCGTTTCATTCCGCCAGAATAAGTTGACACAATGCGATTTGAAGCCTTTGTCAATTCAAAATATTTCAACAAGCTGTCCGCTGTTTCTTCTGGTTCTGATAAATGACGAAGTTTTCCCATAATAACCAGATTTTCTTTTCCTGTCAAACTCTCATCAACAGCAGAAAATTGTCCTGTTAGACTAATCACTTCATGGACTTTCTGTGGATTTTCAAAAATGTTATAACCCTCGATTTGAACCATACCATTATCTGCTTTAATCTGTGTCGTCAATATACGAATAGTTGTTGTTTTGCCAGCACCATTTGAACCCAATAGAGTATAGATTGCTCCTTTTGGTACAGAGAAAGTTACACTTTTCAATACTTCTTTCTCTTTATACTTTTTTCTCAAATCTGAAACACATATTGAATACTTAATTTTTTCCATAATCTTTCTCCTTTATATTATAATACCGAACAAATGTATGTATATAATTTTTTTTAATTGCCTATCTCTAGGCAATTATTTAAAGCTATTCAAAATAAGGTAATTTTGTGATTTTTTCGTCGATTTCTTCATTTAGTAAAGGCAATCCCATTTTTTCAAGCATTTCTTTAATACAGTAAAGTCTATTATGCAATTCTTTTTTGTCGGCTGGAAAAATTGACGGTATCAGCCAAATATCCATTAAGACCAAAAATTCTGCTAATTCTTTTTTGTATTGAGTTTTTATTGAACCGTCTTTTATTCCCTCTTCTATAAATAGTTCCCAGTATGGACATAGGCAACGACGATTTGTTTCAATCATTCTGGCTAACACATGAGGATTTTTTAACATAGGAATAGCCTGTTTTGTCAATTCTATCTGATTTTCGTCAGATTGGTTCAACATGATAGCCATTCGCATTTTTTGCAGTCCGTTTAAGTCTGTCCTAGCTTTTACCTTTTCGAAAGGATTGTTGTTAAAGAACATCTTATCTCCTAATGCGTCCATAATTTCTTCTTTTGACTTAAAATGATGATAAATTGCTCCTTTGCTTAAACCACCTAATTCATCAACAATATCTTGAATTGTGGTTTTATCATAACCTTTTTCAAGGAAAAGACGCTGAGATACATCTAGTATTTTCTCGACAGTTACTTCAGGATATTTATTCCTTGCCATATATACACCACCTTTTACATTCGTTCCGTATGTTTATTATATATCCGTGATACAATGATTGTCAATACTTACATACTATTCGTATGTAAGTAAAAAGTATTCAAGTGTCGAGATATTTCAATATCGTAATTGAATGAAAATATTTTATGAATAAATAATCTTAAAAGGTTTAAAAATAAGCGTATATCTCATTTTGAAATACACGCTTATTTTCATTTATTTAATAATTTTCCAGTTGTTATCCTTATAAAGTGTCAGCTCATACTGTGATACCTGTGTCGCCTTTGTCTGATTGTCAATGAATTTCACCGCCACCTTGACTTTTACATTGTCCCCGTCCTTTGTGAATATTGGGTTTACCAGCTCGGAGTAGAGATAGTCCCCGTTTATCGGTTCAAGGGTGTTACAACGCATTTTATTTGATGCCATAATTTGCAGAATTCGGAAAATTAAAACATCCCATTTTTAGCCTTGTTATAACGGTAATAATTTTTTCTATTACTGTTATAACAAGGATTCCAGGGGTTCGGGGATGGAAGATCCCCGTATTATTTCTGCACTATTTATTTTTCTGAAAATGGCATATTATAATGTGCTGATCAACAAAGGGCATTGCCAGCTACATAGTAGGCAAGCTCTGTTTCCGTAGCAGTCGGGTACAGCTTGAAGAATGTTTCCAGAAAAGCCGTAGCGTCGGCTGTGGTATCAGCGTCTACGCTTGCGTCTGCTTCCTGTTTCTTTGGCTCATACTCTGATTTTTCGATTGCTGGGGCAAGGGTAGGGTTCTGTATGATAACCATATCCCCATTATTATCCACATGGACTTTTACCGTATAGGTTTCTGATACATTTCTTGTCTGGTCGTTCTCCTTTATCTGCTGATCTACTTCGTAGGTAGCGATAAAGTCGTCCTTTCCAGCCTGCTCTATATCCCAGATAATCACGTCCGTAACTGTGGAGCTGGTCGGAATATCTGTTCTAATGGTATCTACATTCAAGTCCTGCAATTCCTTTGTCAGATAGTTACTGATTGCCTGCGTCCTAGCTTCGACAGCTTCCTTGCTGTTGCTCCATGTATAGTAGGATTTACAAAAATTCTTCACGAAATTTTCTATCCCGTTGGTGTCGTTAAGTCGTAGCTGTATCGTTTCCTTTTCATGTACCGTGTGCATATCAATAGCGGTAAAATTCTTATACACTCCAAAGCTCACGCTTGCGATAAGCACCACCCACAACGCAATCACGGTTTTCTTATGTGTGCCTACCTTGACAGTACGCACCTTTTTTTCTTTTGGTTCTTTGATAGTTTCTGTCTGTTTCTTATTCTTCTTAAACATATTTTTCAAGTCCTTTCTATTGTTTTACTCGTCCTGCACCGATTAAGTGCTGTTGCCAGTAACTACTACTTAGGTCTGCATATCCTATCGGGTCGCCTGCATGGTACATCTGTGTCGGCGAAACAAGAATACCGACGTGGGTTACATACGAACCAGCGTTATAGGTAGAATGGAAAAATACCAAGTCCCCAGCCTTTGCCTGCGAGAGTGGAAGATGTTGGGTAGCGTCATACTGTGCTTGTGCTGTTCTCGGTAAGGAGATACCAGCTTTTCCATAGCACCATTGCACAAGTCCGCTACAATCAAAGGAAGTGTTCGGGTTACTGCCACCATACACATACTTCCAGCCTTGATATTTCAACGCTTCATTCATAATCGCTTGTGCCGTCGCATTATCAAAATGTGCCACAGTCAGATATTGATTGACTAATTCCACATAGAACATATTTCCATAGCCATACCGCCAGCCCCCATTCTTCGCAACGGCTATCGGGTTGGTGTAGGTTACTTTCTTTCCACCCGATTTCTCACGGGCGAAGCTCTCTGCAAGGTTAAAGGTGTGTTTCTTTCCTTTTCCTGCCACATATCCCACATAGCCACCGCCATAGTTATAGGACTGTATCGCTACATTCAAATCGTCGATACCTTGATTTTTGCAGGAAGAAAGCAGGGACGCAAAATACTTACACCCCTGCTTGATTGAGCTTTCCGTATCTAAAGAGTTGGGCGGTAGTCCCAGACTTTCCGAACTCTGCATAACGTCCTTGGCTGTACCGCCACTTTCCACCTGTATAATGGCAAGAAGCACATTGACGTACTCGGAAATGCCGTTTTCTCTTGCATACTTTTCTACCATTGGCTGATGTTTCAGCACCTCGGCAGACAGGTTCATGCCTGTAATGGGTGGAGAAAAGCTGTTGCCCCCGTCGTCGCTGTCGGCACTAATCAGTACTCCGAAGAAAAGAACGATAGAAAAGAGGACAGGAAAAATGCTTCCCACAATCAATAAATGTCTTATCCTCATTTTTTACGTCCTTTCTTTTCCGTAGTATTTATGGTCGCTTTCTTGATTTTTCGTTCCTTTCTTGCCGTCTGGCGGTTCAGTTCCACACCGTTAAGCCTTGTTCCGTGTTTCTGTAATACAGGTTCAGAAGTTTTCTTATCTGCACCAGAAGCAAGGGGACGCTCTTTTACAACCTTTGTCTTGACTGGCTCGCCTGCTTTAGAAGTCTGAACAGTAGCAGGACGTTTGCTGTCCTGCATTTTATCAGCACCAGCTTTTGAAGTGGTGGAAGCGGTAGCTGGTCGCTCATGGGTACGGGTAGCTCCTGCTGTCGCTGATCCGTCCGCCTTTCGCTGTGTCTGTCTTGCTTCCTGTGCCATTTGAAGCTCCATACGCTTGTCTGCGATATTCTTTCGGTGCTGTTCTTGTTTTTCCATACGTCCAGACTGGCGGTTCTGCTGTTCCTGCACCATGCCACGCCTAAAGTCTGAAACGCTGGACTTTGCCTTTTCCTTTGCAGAGTGTACGGCATAGGCGGTCTGGGTAGGCATATCCTTGATGTTTTCCTTGACGGCATTTGCCTTGTCCTTGAATTTATTCTTTGTATCAAGCACCGCACCGATGGCAGAGCCAGCTCGTTGCCCCATGCTGTGTTGATCAGCACATTATAATATGCCATTTTCAGAAAAATAAATAGTGCAGAAATAATACGGGGATCTTCCATCCCCGAACCCCTGGAATCCTTGTTATAACAGTAATAGAAAAAATTATTACCGTTATAACAAGGCTAAAAATGGGATGTTTTAATTTTCCGAATTCTGCAAATTATGGCATCAAATAAAATGCGTTGTAACACCATGCTGGAAGAAGTTCTGTTTTCTCTGGACGGTGCTTTTGATTGTCGCCTGTTTCCTGTATCTGCCATACGGTTTCCTACAACCGCACCAGCACCAGCTCCTAGCATTGTGCCTGCACCCACAGCCTTTGCCATGCGTCGCTCCATTCTTCTTGCCCTGTGTCGCATGAACAGGTACGGTCTGCGAAATATCCTGCGTCCCATGTGCTGTGCGTCCCCAGCATTAAGTGAGAACATACTCATAAGGTCGCCCAGCTTCATGTAGATACCAGCAAAGCATACTATCTGCAAGAACGCTATCATAAAGAACGGGTAGTCGCTGGATATGTTATAGAACATACTGGAAATACTAAATGCCACCGTTACTATGAGCGTAATTCCAGCCCTTGTCATAATGGTATTGAATACCCGAACGACTGCCTGTTTTGCCATGTTCTCATAGCTCGGTATCATGGAAAGCAAGAAGCTGATAGGCAGGAACATAGCAAAAATGATAAAAAGTATCTGGGAAAATATCATCATGCCCGTAAGCAGGAAAATGAATATCGTGATACCCAGATTGAAGATAAGCAGGAAGAACACCATTCCCAGCCTGTTAATCACTTGCGGTATCGTCAGATTGTTGTTGTCCTTATCCTCGATTTCTGTTTTCACGACTTCTTCACGGGTTTTGCCGTCCTCGTCGTCGGGACTTACCGATACCAGAGCTTCCACACGGTCAGCTCCGATTTCTTCTATATCGCTGTTGCCGAATTGCAGGAGTAGCCACGGCTGTTGTACCTGTATGGAGAACAGGCTGTCCCTTATCAAGTCCACGCTGTCCCTGCCTTTGCTGTCGCTGTCGGGGAGCATTATCTTTGTCCCCAAGTCCAGCGAAGCGGTACTGATGTCTGATGAAAAGTCATTAACCTTTTTGATGTAGTCGGGAGCATAGGCGATAAAGGAAGCGGAGAGGAGAAACACCACCACAAAGTTGATAACGGCATGAAGTGCCTTGCTGGTTTCTCTTTTTATCAGTCCCGTATAGGCGACATAGATACCGACTACAAGGATAATGAGAAGCAGAGAGCCGACATAAAATCCCGTCGTAGAAAAGCCATGTTCATTTACTCCTGCAAGGGTCTGTATGGACTGTCCAATACTGTCTGCCATATCGTTTATAAAATCCAGCTTGTATGCCTGCTGTACCACATAGCCTGTGGCATTGCTTAAATACAAGCTGATAGTCCAGATAAAATTGGTAATGCAGTAAAGCCCATACTGTACGGATTTCCCGATACCGTCCAGCCAGTTCCACGGAAGCCAGCCCCAGCTATTGTCAACGTAAAAATCTAACTGGTAGTTTGACAGCGGATATTTAGAATAGAGGTTGTCCGTATTTATGGTATCGTCCACCAGCCCCGAAGCATGAGCTACTGTACCAAGCAAAGATAGAAGTGCAATCCCGATAACCATTGCCAGCACAGCAACTTTCAGAAAGTGAAGTATCTTTTTCTTTGTGAACGCACCTTTTATCCTTTCTTTCATCACTCCACCTCATTTCTCACGGGCGGTCTGGTATCGAAAGCATGAAGCAGTTCTTCAAAGACAGGGTGTATCTGCACCACGCCGGCACGCCCGTATAAGTCCTGCAACAAGCATTGTCCGTTCTCCAAATCACGAAGCCGTTTCTGGTTGTTCTCGTCCTCTGGGTCGATACCGAAAAATTCTAATGTCTGTTTTATCTCGTTTATATCTGTGCTACGAAAGGCAAACTTCAATCCGATATTGTTTTTCAGACTTTCTTTTGATACGTCCCCAGAAGATTGGGTAACGAAGTACACGCCAGCCTGCATAGCTCGTCCAGCCCTTACCAGTTTGTTGGATAAGGTTTCTCCCTGTGCCACATTGAGGAACGCCCACGCTTCGTCCAAATCCACAATCTTGAAAATGCTCCTGTCGCTGTGAATGAAGTGTTACAACGCATTTTATTTGATGCCATAATTTGCAGAATTCGGAAAATTAAAACATCCCATTTTTAGCCTTGTTATAACGGTAATAATTTTTTCTATTACTGTTATAACAAGGATTCCAGGGGTTCGGGGATGGAAGATCCCCGTATTATTTCTGCACTATTTATTTTTCTGAAAATGGCATATTATAATGTGCTGATCAACAAATGAAGTCGAGTGCAAAGGTAGAAATGACAATCAGCATAGATACCGATAATAATTCAATGGTCGTGTATTCCTCAAAGGTGGTGTCCTTGTCTGGTAATACCAAATCTGCTACCTGTATGATATTGAGCTGATTATCAAGGCTGATTGCGTTTCTTACATTGCCGTCCGAGAACAGCAGATGTGCAAAGTCATAGTCCGTAAAGCTGTCGATATGCTCCGCTATGTTTTTTGAAAGCAGGGTATCTTCTTTTCGCAGTTCCTCAATGACAAGCAGAAGTCCTCGCTTGTCGCTCTGTGCCACGGTACGGATTGCCTTTCTAAGTACGGGGAATTTTTCTCCGTCCCTAGAGGAAATGCCAGTCAAAAAGGTAAGCACATCAATCGCCAGACTTTCAGCGTCCTTAACGTCTTTCATAATCACGAACGGGTCAAGCAGTCCTGCATTGTCCCTGTCGCTGGTAAGGTTTACGATATTGATTTCATGTGCGATTTCTGGCAATGTTTCTTTCCAGTTTCCACGCTCGGATTTTGGGTCTAAAATGACCGCTTGACCGCCAAACAGTACGGAATAGTAGACAAGCAGGTTGTTGCAGAATGACTTTCCACCGCCGAGCGAACCCACAAAGGCAGAAGCTAAAGCGTTGGTAACAGTCCCTTTCACACCTTGACTGGCAAGAGAGGGTTGTAAGTACACGTTTCTTCCTGTATCTACGGAATACCCGATATAGATACCTGTATTTTCTCCTAACTGCTGGGTCGCTCCAAATCCAAGCCCAGCCAAGAAGTCGGATTTTACATACTGCACATAGTCATTGATATATCTTTTGCTTGCTGGCAGAAATTCTCCATGCAGTCCCAGCATATCCCCGGCAGGACGTACCAGCTTGACGTTCAAATCGTCGTAAAAGTCCTTGACTTCATCACAACGGCGTTTCAGCTCGTCAAGATCGGGTGCAGATACACGGATAACATAGGACAGCTTATACATACTTTCCTTGCTCTGGTCGAGGTCAGCTTCCAGCTCGTCCACGCTGTCCAAAGCGTCCACAACATTGGAAGTCGTTTCGCTTCCTGCATGGTAGGCGTGATTGTCGAGGTCCTTCAGTTCCTTTTTCTTGTTGCGTACCGTAGTCAATGCTTTCTTGTTTCCTACGATTTCCACATTCATTGAGGTATCGACGGGAAAGGTAAACTGCTGTTGCTGGAAGTAGAAAATCTCGCTGGACGGAAAATCCAGCTCCCCGACAATGGCATTGATTGTAAAGTAGGACACATAGCTTTCCATGTCCTCATGTTCCAGCCTTATGTATCGCTGGCTTTCCTCAATCAAGCACCTTGTCGGACGGATAAGGTCGTAGTATTTTAGCAAGGTTTCCTTTTTCAGCTTTCTTTTCGGTAGCTGGTATTCGTAATCTTCATAGGCAATCCCATTCACACCGTAAAGGTGTTCTATGAGATAGCCGAAGTCGTTTCTGTCCAGTCGTCGCACCTTGAAGCGTCGGGAAATTTTGTTTTCCAGCAGTTTCTCCATTTTCATGTAGCGGTTGATTTCATCATTTGACATGGAAACAAAATCATTCATCAGCGTGTGATTGACTTCATGGAGAAACTCCTTGAATGTGAGAAAAGCAGATTTCTTGACGCTCTTTAAGTTCAACGGTTCGTCTGTTACTACCAGCTTGAAGCCAAGAAAAAAGCGGTAGTCCACTTGATTGTCCCCAATCATGCTTACCAACGCTTCCGTCTGCTCGTCTATCTTCTGATAGGCGACTTCCTTTAGTTTTCCTGTTACCAGCTTCTTTGACTGTTCCTGTATGCTCCTTATGGAGCTTTCCGTTGCTATCTGTAACGCATGGATTTTTCCCTCACGACTCTGTGCAATGAGCTGTCGAAAATTGTCATGGACGATAAATTTCTGCTCTGCGGATAGGAAAGAATAGTTGTACGGTATCAGCTCATAGTAGGCGAATACCTCATTGTCCTTGTTCCAGACAAGATTATTGTCGATATATTTAATCGGGTACATGGTTCACGCTCCTTACTGCCGTGATAGTTTCCTGTAACACTTGCCTTTGCAGTTTCACGGCTTTTCCTGCAAAGGTTACTTTTGGTCGCAAGATATAGGTTATCTGCGATTTCAAAAAGCTGTACGGCTTCTTTCCGTCAAAAGTTTTCTGGCTCATAAACCAAGTGAGGGCAACGGGAATACCGAAGTATTTTAGGAAAGCTCCCTCAATCATAGAAAGTGGGGGTATATCCCCAAACAAAATGATGATGAACTCGGTTATCACAAACCAGCTTATCTGAGTAAAGGTAACGGGAAAAGGCAGGTTGAAATCATTGATTGCATAAAGCACCTTTTCCACGTTCCAGATACCCGTATAGGATTTAATCTTTTTCATGCTTTCAGCTCCTTTCGTTAAATTGAAAAAGGGACAGCTTTTTACTGTCCCTGTAAATGGAAATGAGCTGTCAGAAGCAACGTGTCCGTCGCTGATCTTCCAGCTCTAGTATGGTATCTCACACATTCCTCTGCTTGTCTGAATGAAACAACCGCCCATATCCAAATCACGCCCGTAGGCTTCATAGTCGATATAGTTCTGCAAGCTAGGGGGAATATCGCCTAATGCCTGCAATTCGTCTATGTAATAGTAGGCAACGTCGGTCATGTCGTCGCAGTCGGGGTAATAGTAAACCTCGTCTTTATGTTCTGCGACTTCCTCTAAACTTCCATAGTGTGAGATAAACTCGTCAAGTGCTTCTGCGATATACTCTGGAAGTTCATGTACCATTTCATAGATATTGTTCAGTTCCTTAATGGAAATGTATTCGCTGATTTCCATAGGAAAGTTGTCGGTATCATGGATTGCGTATTCCTCATAATATTTGTTCAGTCCGATACGTTCTGCCACGTCGTCCTCGTCGATAGGGAACGTAAACCAAGCTCGCCCTCGTTATATTTTCCAAGATTGGCGATATAGACCGCCATATCCTCATAAGCCATAAGCACCACCTCTTTTCTTACTCTGGTATCTCAAAGATACCGTGTTCCGTCTGTATGAAACGTCCGTATTCTTCTAGGAAAGTAGCATAGGCTTCATAATCGAAGTAGTATTCCCGACATTCCTCGCACAACTGCTGAAAGATTGGGTCGCTTTGTGCCTTTTGCTTTGCAACATCAATCATGCTTTTGCAGTCTGGATAGGAAAGTATCGAATTTCTGTAATTGTAGAGTTCTTCCAGATTTTCATAGTAGCCAAGAAAAGCCTTGTATTCTTCCCGTATGCCGTCTGGAAGTCGCTGATACATTTCGTACAGGTCATTGAGTTCCAATACCGTTGTATCTTCCCGTACTTCATCAGCAAAGGGAAGCTCCTTGTCCGTGATATAGTAGTTATCACTTTCTGCGTCTATTCCCAGCACTTCCTCAAACAGTTCAGTATCTATCGGCAACGTGAACCAGTAGGCACGGATTTCTCCGTCTATCGGTTCTTGCGTTTCCACCTGTACCCTTGCTTCCTGCATAGTTCCTCACGTCCTTTCTGCTGTTCCATGACAGCCTGTAATGTCTGCCAGCTCATGCCGAACACATATCTTGAAAAATCTTCAAGCTGTTTTGTGTCATAGTCGGCAAGCGGTAATCGCTTCATTTCATGCCACACCACACGCTTGTGATAGGGTAAATCAGAGATATACAGACAGCCGATTTTCGCCTGCATATCCGTAAAAATATCTTTCATGCAATCACTCCAATCTTAAATTTAGGTATAGAAAAAGCGGTCAATCTTATATGACTAACCGCTAAAAATGTGAATATGAAGTTGTTAAACAAACTAGGATTTATTGGACATAATCATTTACTATTTTCTTATTTTCAAATGATAAAAGGACACTAAATATTATTTCTATCACTATCATCATTATTGCAAGAGTATAATTAGCAAAATTTAAACCAACTATCAAAGATAATATTGGGATAATTATTGACAATACCATATATGTTTTTGAATTATATAACCAACTGTATGGCAATAAATGTGCTCCGAATATCATAGCAATAACCATTAGCATTTTATCCGGCAATGTAGGATAAATCCACATTGCTATTAAAAGGTATATCATTTGATTTGCAGAAAATAGTATTCCTAAATTGTTTAATGGATTACTTTTATCTTGAAATTGTATTTTTAGTATTTTAGAAATTAAAAAAGCTATAGGTAATAATGGTGCAGTGCAACAAAATGTCAATAGATTTTTTGTTAATATAGGTAAATCTGTTAATTGTACGATTAAAACCATAATCCATATTACTACTGACGCAATGATAAAATGAATACCTTTCTTTTGCTTTTGGGCACAATCTTTTTTCAAATCTTTCAAGTTCATTTTTTAGCTCTCCTCAATAAATTCAAATTGAACAAAATCGCTGCGCGATGGCCTGCCAAGGCTGTGGCATAGCGATTTTC
>OBJF01001947.1_pt1 | contig 16374 bp, 18 predicted proteins | sample 1519091 | NCBI WGS metagenome assembly OBJF01 (sample SAMEA2452124, study PRJEB22498) | human gut metagenome | biome: human feces; feature: human gut; material: feces | place: Australia | collected 2012
GGTAAGATAACACCCTCTGCAAAAAAGGTATCGTTATCTTACCTCAACAAAATTGACCCCGCTATATCCATCATCGGAATATTCTTCTACAATATGAATTTCTGAATGTGATTTTTGGAAATTTCTGATAAGTTCTTTTTGATTTCTGATGCTGTCGCTTTCTGCTTTATCTCCATCATCCTGCGATAATCTTGTATAAGCCCCTGCGAAATAGCATTCTTTCTTTGAAGACTTCATAAGCCATCCTCCTTAACTTCCGAGAACAGCTTGTAAATATAAGATTTGTTATGATTTGTCCTGTTTTAATATTATCAAATCTTTTAATCTCTTTCAAGCTTCTTCTCAAAAAACTATCGTTTCAAAATAGCGCTCCATCTTGTCCTGAAGACTTTCTCCATCAGATTCAAAAGAAATCTCCACTTCCACATTACCTACTCGAAAGGCATACGGATTTCCTACTTTTTCTATAAAACTGTGAATTCTTTCCGCTTTGTTTAAAGAATTGTCTATCTCTACCTCTGACAAATCAACCAACTGTTCTTTTTCCATATGTGATTCTCTCCTGTATCTTTTCTTCCATAATATTCATACTGGTTTGTCCTATATTCATCCATGTCATAACAAAAGAATATAATAAAATGATTTATCACATTCTTTTATTGTGACATTTTATATGGCATCAGGCTGACTGTTTCCGTCAGCCTGAATTTTATTTGTCCCATCCCCTGCCATTCGGGAGTATACCGGGCTGGCTGGCACCATCATATCATCGCTGCTGTACCCTGTCTCACAACACGCTGATCCCGGGCGCTACACCGGGCCGACAGCTCTTCGCTGCCGGAAGTATCATTATCTTCCTCATTTCAAATCAATCTGCCACCTTTGATCCATGTGAAATGCCGCTAACATACCTTTGCTTCTTCTGCTACGATTCCTGGCGTTTATCCTTTCGGACAGGTATTTCATGGCGAAGCTGCTGGTTTCACATCACAATACTGTGTCTCAGAATATGTACCTGTGTATACTGGCTATTCAGTTTTCAATCGAATATTTGTCAGCCGATGAAAAAATACTTGTCCAAATACTCTTTCATCGGCTGATAACCTATCCCAAATAATTTTCACGTAAACTACTCTTTAAACTCAGCAATATATCATGTATCACTGAAAGTTCATAATCACTGCAGTCTTCCAGTTCTTTCATAATCTGACAGCTTTTTACATCTTTCCGCACCATATCATCGCACTGAATCAGCATTGCCGGAAGCACCTGCAATGCTTCCGCTATTTTCTCCAGTCCTTCTCTCCCAATATTTTTTCTTCCGGTTTCTACTTGGGAAATATATGAAGTAGAGAGATTTGCTGCTTCAGCCAACTCATCTTGTGTCATATTTCTTTTCTTACGGTAAAATTTTATCTTTTGGCAACTTTCCATCGTTTTTATCCTCTGGCATTTTTCTTTGTATATGAAAATTGTAATCATAAACCTGCAAATACGGAAGAAACTACAGGTCACACTTTTCTTTACTTTTTGTGCGAGTTTTTATACGCAAAAAAAGAACAGCTTTTACACTGTTCCCAATCCTAACACTTCTTTCACATTTTTCTACATTATTTTGCTCAACGATATCTTTTTACTTTCCAAGTGCTTTTAACAATTCATATAACATCCGAGCAAAGGAGTCTACCTTTTCCTGCTGTTCCTCTCGAAGTTTTTTGTATATAGCTTCAGATTCTGACAACATATATTGTGATTCATCCTGCAGGAAATAATTAACAGTAACGCCTAAAGATATAGCTATCCGATGCAAAACATATACTGAACACCCTTTTTTTCCTGCCTCGACTTCATAAAGGAATTTCGCAGATATATCTGCACATTCCGCCAGGTATTCCCTTGTGTATTCTCTTTGTAAACGTAATTTTTTTATTCTTTTGCCAATTTGTATATTAAATTCATCATATGCATGCTCCATTTTTAGTACCCTTGTTTATCATACGAAATTTCTTCATTCTAAAAAACACGCTATAATTCCTGTAATACGTACTATAGCTTCATCAGTATTGTACTGATGAAACATCTACTTTCTATAAATTTGACTGAACAATCATTTTTTCTCTTTCAACGCAAAAATGATTCCCCTTCTTCCTAATATATATACACCACCTTGTATCTTCAGTAAATATCCACCCGCATTCAGTCAAGAAAATCCATTTTGCCAACCAAAAATAGTATCCTCAGTCATAAATAAACCAGAGAGGATTCTATATGAAAAACTTTAAAACATTTCTGCAAACAAATTACCATTATACCGATTACCAAATAAAAGTTATGGATTATTTCATAAAAACCTGTCTTTCAGAAATAAGTAAATTTATGTTGATGGGAATTTTCTTCAGTTTTTTTTCTGCGTTCCATTATTATCTCTATGCAACACTGATTTTATGGATCTTAAGATTCTGCAGTGGCGGGTTACATTGTAAAACTTACATTGGATGTTTATTTTTTTCTCTTACATATTTAATACTCTGCATCCTTTTGCTTCCACGATTCATCCTGTCAAACCTTTGGAGACTTGTCCTCTTACTCGTGTGTATTGTAACTGCATATTTTATAGCTCCGGTTCCCTCTATCTATCGGCAACATATTACACCGAGCCGCCGGAAACAATACCGAACATACCTGATTATTTTTTTATTTATCCATTTTATTTTTACGTTCATCTTCCCTCAAAATCAATATCTTTCCGTTGGATTTTGGGTGATTATGATACATATGATTCAATTATCAATCGCATATGCAAAGGAGGTGTTATCGTGAAATCACTTTTAGAAGCTGTATGCAGTTTGTGCTTGGCCAGTTCCGCTATTATGCACTGGGAAGGCTGCAGTATCTTATTCTTTGGTGAATATCCATTCCCTGAAAAATAACTAAAAATACTCGGATAGATGCACACACATAATGCTCTCTATCCGAGTATTTTTTATAGATCTATAATCATGACCAGACAATCTCTTTCTTCAAAATTAATTTTAAGAACTCTGGGTTCAAAATGATAACGCTGACCATACTCTGCAATTTTATGTAATCCTAACCCCTGATGCCCCTTTTTACTGCTATATCCCTCATCAAAGAACTTTATGACGCTTCCATACGTCAGATCTTCTATGGTATTTGCTACTTGTATGGAAAAAGATTCTTCCTTGACTAAACGCACATAAATCATTGGATTTTCTATTTTTTCCACCGCTTCGATCGCATTATCCAATAAAATCCCCAGAATCTCAATCATGACAAATTCCGGAATCCTGCACATTTCCAATTCTACGCCAAGGGTGTATTTTATTCCAATCCCTTTCGCATCTGCCTCTAAAAATTTACTGTATAAGAATCCAGCTAGCACAGGCCAATTGCTGCTTAACAAACCATAAAATTTATTTTCATATAACAGAGTTCCAACATATTTTTGTTGTTCCTTAACCAGCTCCTCATAAGTCTTAAATGTATAATGCATTCCGACAATCGCCTGCAGATGGTTATGAAATTCATGTTGCTTTTTTCGCATCGTCGCAATTAAACCTGCAAATGAGTTATCATACATTTTATGCATCTGTAATTCTCTTTCAACTTTAGATTTATTCTCCTTCTCACTTTGCCAGCTATATACCAAGATGCATATTAAACTTCCCACAAGTAATAGCATCATAAATTGACCTACAGATGTTTCCATTTCTTTTTTATATTGTATAATCCCTACAATTGTTACCGAAAAGGCCACCAGAAAAGCCATAAATACCATAAAACTCTTCTTTGCTGCAAACTTATATAAACTGTGTAATTGCTTCCGTATTAATAGCAAAACACTAAATGCTATTGAGTTTATAAAAATTGCACTTAAAGAATCTTTCAAAAATTCCAAATGCAACAACGTAAGAATCAAAAACCCTACTAATTGTGCCACGGATAAAACTACCACATTTAAAATGATATCTAAAATAAATATATCTATCTGCTGTTTCACTGCACAAATACAAGCTTCTTCATATGTTTGTACAGGAAAAGTTATAATCTCCGGACTAATTTCCCGTATCATTTTTTCTAAAGAAGTCAATGTTTTTACATTATCCTCCAGAATCAATATGCGCTTCATTTTGATGAACTTCCAAATTCTTGCATTAATTTTATGCCTTGCTCAATCACACCTTCGAGTCTCTCTCTTGTTTTTTCCGGAAATTCATCCCAGATTTTATTTATCTCATCTACATAAAGCATATCCTGCTTTATCATTACCAATGGTGAATATCCCAAATTCCAAAATAAGGAATGCAGAATCTCTGCATCAGGTTTTGTCTTTAAATTCTCCATTCGCTGATATCTTTTAATATTAATATCCAGCTGATCAGCCATTCGTTTCTGTGAAATCCCCTCTACTTTGCGGATATTTTTCCATATAGAATTTATTTTCTTTTCATTTTCAATTAACTCTATATGTTTCCATGCACGCTTAATCTCATATATTTTATTTGATTCTTCATATGATACGCCCTGATATGTTACCCACAGAATTAATTTCAGAAGTTCTACTTTGTCTCTTAATATTTTGAATTTATCCAAATACGCATCTATTACCCCTGTATATTGTTCCTTTCCTGTAATCAGGTAATAAATATCTCCCCCATTACTCACAAAGCATATAAGATTTCTATATGAAAGAAAAGTCTTTCCGCTTTCCAGCCTACTATAATGATCCTGCTTGACCCCAAACTTCTCTGCCATTTCCTTTTGTGTCTTTTCCAAAGCTTTTCGATAAGCACATAATCTTTGTGGTACTTCTGAATAATATGCGTTCATAAACGTTCTCCAATAAAATTTTTGTTTTTATTTTAGAATGTTTCAATGTACCTATTATGCCCCATCTATACATATTAATTCTTTTATTTTACTTCATACCCTTCACTTCACCTAAATCTCCCCCCCATTTATACAACTTCTTTTGAGTTCATCAACCACAATACCATCACAAAAATCTGTTAACTTTTATCCGTAAGCGTAAAACCCTACGCTTACTTTCAATACTAACAGAAAGCTAATCGTTTTCTATAAATAATCATATTTGACGATTACAAACAGCATACTCACCCCCGGCAACCCTGCTTTCAACTAACTGCTTGAATAGATAAGAAAATCTCCCAAAGACCGATTCTGACGAAGCTTATTTTAATGCTTCACACCATTGAATTGTCATTCCTCTGATTGCAGGTATTTGACAACTCGGTACTTTGAGAGACCTTATTCATTTTTGATTTACAGTTCGCAGAAACTCCCGTTTACTCCTCCCTTACACAGATTTTTCCAACTTCCTGTGCATATTTTCTGTATAATGATGCATATGGATGCACACATTCTTCAATCCAGGGCTTTTTCCACCCCGTAAAATGTACGATTTTAGGATTCCTTCTCAATTGCTCAACTGTCTCCTTTTCCATATTTATCACCTGATGTTTATGTTCTGTGATAAAAAGATACGACATGACATTCCAGTCTGTCGGTAATTCCAGCCACGAATCCCATAATATTGCATTTAATCCATCCTGATCATGATAAATCACTTGTTCACGATTTTCTGTTAAGTAATTACATACTTTTGCAGTAATATTTCTTTTTCTCCATTCCTCCAGATTCATCACCAATACTCCAGAATTAAAGTATTTATTTTTTTCTGGAATTCCTAACTCTTTATATAATCTTAATGCTCGCGGAGATGATACATATCTACATCCTTCATTCGTTTCCGCAACCGCTGCCAATACATTCCTTCCTAATTCTACGTTCCACAATTCACTGATATCAGCATTTAACATTAAGTCGCAATCTAGGTAAATTGCCTTCTGGACATTTTCTCCTAACAATAAATCGGGAATCAATAATCTATAATATATTGCTTGCGTTAACCGTTCACTTACCAGATATCCCTTAAACATATTTTCGTCCATTTTAAGGAACTTGATCCGATTTCCCCTTTTATTTACAAGCGTACTTATCCTATTCTTCGCTAGTAAACTAATTCCGCCATCTAATACATATAATTTGATATTCTTGCTACTTGATGTTTTCAAAACCGAATATATCATAACCGTTAATGCATCCGCAAACTGATTATCTGCTGCGCAGACAATTACTATTTCATTTTTCTCCATTCATTCCTACCTCTTCTCCTGAAATATTATTCCCAACATCCACCTTTTTCCGCCAACGCTGCTTCATGCAGATTGCTCTAATTCCTTCATCTATAAAAAACGCAAAACTCATACCAGCCAAGCCCATATTCCAATAAATACCGAACAAGTATGCACATCCTACCCCAACAATCCACATTGACATAATTCCAATTCTAACCGGAAAATATATATCTTTCACAGCCCGTAGCGCATTCCCTAATATTAAATTTTCTTTCTTTAATAGCATGGTTATCCCTTCCATACAAAGGAAAACATATGCTAATTTTACAATCTCTTCATCCTGTGTAAACTGTCGAATTATTGTCTTTCCAAATACAAGAAGAATAATATTCGACCAAATAACTACCCGTCCCCCTTTCTTTAAACACCGTGAAACTACTTCTTTCACTTTTCCAATATTTCCTTTTCCCATCTGCACCCCAACCAAAACTCCAGCTGACGTTGCTATTGATTTCGGAATAATAACTAATATCTTCGATATAGTTAGCCCATATGTTTTTGCTGCTAACGTCTGTACTCCCAAAACAGCAATCATACTTGTTATAACTAACTGCGAAGTTTTATATGCAAAAGACTCACCTGCGGAAGGAATACCTAAGCGTAATATATCAGCTACTATTTTTTTCCGAGGAATGTGGAACACCTGTAATTTCCTCCCTCCTAGCGAAACCACTCCTGCTAAAAGAACTGTTATTACATTTGCAATTACAGTAACCATAGCAACATCTTTCACCATGCCCATGACTTGGATTATGCCATATCGCACCAACAGGTCTCCCAGAAGATTGATAACATTCCCTACGACTCCTATTACTGAAATAGCTAATGTTTTCCCATAGCTTCTGAAAATTGCTGCCACTATTGTAAAAATCGCCACAAATATCATGTTTGTATTCATTATATCAAGATAGTCGCCAGCATAATCTAAAAGTGTTGCATCCAAATTCCAATATTTCAGTAGAGTGCCCCTAAAAACTGTCAAGCAAATTACTAGCACCCCACTCCCACAGATTCCTAACCAAATGGCTGCACAACATATTTCCTTTGCTTCTTTCTCTCTTCTTGCTCCGATTGCTTGTGCTAACAAAATAGTAGTTCCCGTCACCGCCACTTGAAAAAGAATATATATAATATCGAGAAGTTGATTCGCATACCCAACTGCTGCCGCCGCTACATCCTTATACCCACTTAAAACATATGTATCCATCACTCCAAACATCATTCTAAAAAAGTGCTCAAATGCCATCGGATATACCATCTTCTCTAACTGGTAATTACTTTCTTGTATTTGTACTTGCTTCTTATACATCGATTCTCAACCCATCGTATGCCACTTCCATTCCATATTTAGCAGCATCTCCTTCCAATTCATTATGGGTACATTGAGCGTTGTGTGTAATATGCGTTAATATATACTTAAACTTATCCGATACCATCCTGTTTTCTTTCATTTCCCTTCTTATCTCCACATTTTGAGGCAATCCCATATGTCTCCCTCGAAGATTTACATAACTCCCATATGTACAATCACTTATTACCACATCGATACATTCCTCTCCGTTACATTTCTCTAACAGCTTATTCGGAGAATATCCTTTTGTATCCGTCGCATAAAACAACATTTTATTCCCATCTGATATTAAGTACAAAACACACTGTTCTTGACTGTCATGATTAGATGCAATGACACTAACCTTATACTGCTCCAAATGCACCTCATCTCCGGGTTTGACCACAATGAACTGAAAATTTTCTTGAATTTCCTGTTCCTTTTCTCCCATGCGTTTTATCCCATTCTTAATATATGATTCTACATAACTAGTACAAATAATCTTTAACCTATGATTTATAGGAGTGCCATTTTTTCGATATCTAATCAGGTTACATGCAATTGCTAAGAGATCGACATGATCTGAATGCGAATGGGTAATCAGAATATATTTTACTTTTCTGAAATCTACCGCACGTTCTATACCAACAGAAAAAGTATCCGGTCCAAAATCCACCATCAAGTCTTCGTTTACCAGAATAGCCGCTCGATGTCTTATATCTTTTCCCCTTTCCTTTCGTGCGTTCTCACATATCCTACAATTACAAAATATTGCCGGAATCCCTTCTGCAGCTGCCGTTCCCAAAAACTGTATTTTCACTCTCACACCTCCATCATTGCTGTACAAGTTCTAATATTTCATCCGGTTTTCTTAAATACTTACCATGTTTATAATAGTCGTCTAATATCGAAATATCAAAAAGTATATTAAACAAATGCCACTTCTCAATTCCTATATCCTGTAAATTAATTTGAAATTTTAATTCTACATCGTCTCCGCATTCTACAAGGTTCACCCTTTTACCCACAAGATCTATATTCGCAGTTGACTGCAAGTTTACCTTATGCATATCATAAAAATCTACTCTATACCGAAACTCTATTCCAGTCCAATATAACAAAACTGTTCCCGTCCTAGTATCTTCTTCAGCGGATTCCAGATCCAATAATTCTACAAAGTAAAAATACCAACGTCTTTCTTCTATATACTCCATATCTAATTTCTTAAAATGCATTGTAATATTTATGTCGTCCTGATCCTTTTGTGCTTGTAACTGAATTTTACTATACGATACCTCTATCCTATTTCCTGGTTTTAAGCAAAGATTTTTATACCTTCTATGTATTCTTTCTTTCAAAACTTCCGGTTCCTCTTTTTGTAATACAGTGTCTCTTTTCCAGAAATACAATCCTTCATATTTCTGCTCCTTTAATCGCATATTATCCAACACCGAGATATGAAATAACTCCCAAAACTCTTCTTGTATATACTTGAGTTCTCCATATAAATTATATCTTCTTGCTAAATCTCTGCACCGCTCCCAGTCAATCTCTCCTCTCTGTTCGAACTGATAAATATCATAAAAATCTCTCAATTTCAAATTGCTCCTCATTACACTTTCATATGACGCAAAGTTTCTATAAACATTAGCACACAGATGCAAAAACAAATGCTCTTGATCGAACGTTGTAACCCTCTCATCTCCCAAGTCAATTTCTTGTACATTTTCCATAAAGCTTCTTATCTGATCTATATCAATAGCAGATGTTGCCATCTTCAACTCTACAGAAAGCATTCTATCCTGCTTATACCACCTAAAAAATTTTGTTTCGAAAAAATACTCCGAACCATTTTTACGCATTTTCTCACATATATCTTCTATTTTTCCATCATGCCTATGAATGAAACCTTGTTGTATCAGCATTTTTCCAAAAGCAATTATATCTTTCGCATCTACTAAAAAGTCCAAATCATTATACTGCCGTTCGTAATAATCTCCATATATTACTTTCGTCAAAGAAATACCTTTGGGTTCTATAAATTTAATGTTTTTCTCTCTTGCACACTGGATAACTTCCAGCATCACTTGGTATAATCGTTCATTTTTTTCTCTGTAGTCTTTGTATGCCTCTTCTATTCTTTCAGAAATCGTTTCTGGCAGTTCCTCTTTATATCGATAAACAAGATTAATGCACCCATTTTTCCATACCTCCTTTATAAAATCCTTTGGATTTATATCATTTAATAAGTAGCTTCCACTGTTGTCTGTATATATATCAGACCGCATCTCCTTGCACAGAAGATAGTGTATAAAGTTCATCTCTGCGTTTTTCATATTAACTTTTATCCTCCATAATTAAATTTTAATCGTAACAGTTCCATTGTATCTTTTCATTATAAATCAGCCCAACACTATCTCAACCTGTTATAGTTCTACTCGGTATACCCCTAATTCATGTATAGATAAATGATCGCTCGCAATAATCACATAGCATCTTCGGGCCTGAATTGTTACCGTGCAGGAAGTCCCCTCTCCAATAGAACTTTTTGAAATCGGATGACTAAAAAATACATGAATTGAGCAAATAACACTAAATGGGTACCGAAAAACCGCTAACCGCCTGCCGTTCTTGAAAGGTAGCGGTTACCAACATATTTTTGAGGTAACCGTCAAATAATCTAGTGGATTCCTTTTTACATAAAAATCCATCATAATTAGGCTTAGAACCTTTAGAGTTTTGGAACCAGTTCCTAAAACTTGGTGGTAGTATATAAATAGTACAAAGTAAAGATGACTTCTTCCAATAGATGATATAAAATTAATATATGGAGGAAGAACATTATGGCAAAAGGTACACAATATTCAAAACAATTCAAAGAGGATGCTGTCCGTTACAGAAAAGATCATCCTGAACTGACCGTTCAAAAAGCTGCTGAGAACCTTGGGATCAGCGAGTCTGCATTAAAAAACTGGATGAAGGCAGCCAGAGAAAATGAAGGTTCTGTCCCCACACGCGGAACAGGTAATTATTCCAGTGATGAAGCCAAAGAAATTGCCCGTCTTAAAAGAGAACTGCGAGATACTAAGGATGCCCTTGAAATATTAAAAAAAGCAATCGGTATCCTGGGAAAATAACAGAAGCTATTTATACTGCCACTTCAGAATACACCACAGAGGTGGCAGAACTGCCACAGAAACACCGGGTTTCTGTTAGCGGGGTACTGAAAATATTAGGTGTTTCACGCTCTGGATACCGTGCATGGAAGCAACGTGTCCCATCGGTTTCTGAAAAGCATCGTGATCATATCAAGGATGCTATCAAACAGATCTATGATGGATCGCATCATAACTATGGTGCACCCAAGATCACAGAAATGCTGCACAGGCAGGGGGAATCTATTGCTGAAAAAACGGTAGGTAATTATATGCGCCAAATGGGGATCAAAGCGCAATGGGTAAAACCATATACAGTAACAACAATCGATTCTGATTTCAACAGTGAACTGCAAAATATCCTTGATGAGCAGTTTAATCCTTCAAGGCCGGACGCTGTATGGGTATCTGATATCACGTATATATGGACATACAATGGATTTGTGTATCTGACAAGCATAATGGATCTTTACTCAAGGAAAATCATAGCATGGGTACTCAGTCAGAGTCTTGAAGCAATCCATGTAGTAGAATGTGTAAACAAAGCGAAGCAGATGCGAAATGTCACCTCGCCGCTTGTGTTTCATAGTGACAGAGGTATCCAATTCGTATCCCAGGCATTCCAGAAAGTAACAGAAGGAATGATAAACAGTTACTCAAAGAAAGCATACCCATGGGATAATGCATGCATAGAATCCTTTCATTCACTATTAAAACGAGAATGGCTGAACCGCTTTAAAATATTTGATTATAAACATGCATACCGCCTTGTTTTTGAGTACATAGAGACATTTTATAATACAGTAAGGATTCATAGTCATTGTGGATATTTTTCGCCTGATGAGTATGAAAAACAATACAGGAATAAACTATTAGAGCTGGAGCAAAAACTTGCCGGCTAAGTATGCTGGCAAGATGGAAAAAAGTCATTCTTAATTTGTACTTTTTCTTGACATAGGATCAACTCCAGGAAACGGAGCTTAATACTATGACCGAATTATCCCCGAAAGCCAAAATGAATATCCAGAAATGGCTGGACATTATTCATCGCTGCAGAGCCAGCGGACTTTCCAATCACCAATGGTGTGAAGAAAACGATGTAGGTAAATGGTGAATAACCGTAAATAGAAAAACCGTTAACTTTCAAGAATAACAGGAAGTTAGCGGTTTTTCTATACACTTTTATATTTGACGGTTACGAAAAAGATGGGGCTGTCGCACTAATTAGTGCGACAGCCCCTTGTTTGTATTATAATGCAGTTTTAAGGCATGTCAAGCAGGACTGGCTGTGCCAGCCCTGCCTAGCATGCATTCTGCTTATAACCTTTCCAATCTTTCTTCGAAGAAAATTTCCAGCTGAGAATGGATCTGTCCCCAATCCTGACGGTGTCCTGTCCATTTCTTGGTGATATCTATCATGGCCAGATACAGCATTTTCAAGAGACTGTCATCGGATGGAAATACCGTCTTGGATTTGGTGACTTTCCGGAGCTGGCGGTTAAATCCTTCAATCGTGTTCGTGGTATAGATCAGACGTCTGACAGCTTCCGGATACTTAAAATACGTTGAAAGATTTGCCCAGTTATCTTTCCATGACTTTGCAATCTTAGGGTATTTCCCGCTCCATTTTTCGTCAAAGCTGTCCAGTTCTGCCAATGCAACTTCTTCTGTAGGAGCTGCATATACACGCTTCAGATCTGCCATAAGTGGTTTGATCTCTTTGTAAGAAACAAATTTCGTGGTGTTCCTGATCTGATGGATGATGCACTGCTGGATCTCGGTCTGGGGAAATACTGCTTCAATTGCCTGTGGAAAACCGGTCAGTCCATCCACACACGCAATCAATATATCTTCTACACCCCGGTTTTTCAGGCCATTCAGGATGGAGAGCCAGAACTTGGCACTTTCATTTTGACCAACATACATTCCGAGGACATCCTTACGTCCTTCCATATCGATCCCAATCGCAATGTAAACAGCACGTTTTACAATCCGCCCCTCATTACGGGCATGGAAATGGATCGCATCCATAAATACAACAGCATACACACTTTCTAATGGCCTTTCCTGCCATTCTTTTACTATTGGCAGGATCTTATCAGTAATCCGGCTGACAGTACTGTCGGAGATCTCAAGATCGTATAATTCACGCATGTGGCTTTCTATATCGGCAGTAGTCATTCCTTTTGCGTACATGGAAATGATCTTTTCTTCCATGTCCTGCGTAATCGAATTCTGATACTTCTTTACAACCTGTGGTTCGAAGTCACCTTTTCGATCCCTTGGAATATCAATCTTCATATCTCCGTAACTGGTATGTAACGTTTTCTGGGAATATCCATTCCTGGAATTATCGGTTTCTTTATTTCGATAATCATACTTGGAATATCCCAGTTCTTCATCCAGTTCCTGATCAAGGGCACCTTCCAAAATGATAGACATCATATCCCGCATAATGGAATTAACATCTGTTCCATCTTTTACTTTTACATTGTTTTCTTTCAGGTAGTTTCCCATGAGTTCTCTAAGCGCTGCTTTTTGTGGTGAATCCTTTTTTCTTGCCATAAAATAAACCTCCAAACTGAGTAATTCTATCTTACATCAGTTTGAAGGTTTACACAAACTTTGGGATACTCCCCCTGCATCAATTGTTCACCTATAAAGTGAATCTAATGTAAGCAGCAAAACATCTTCATCAGATAATGAGTTGAACCAATCTGTATATCCTGATAGAGAAAAGAAAATATATTTTGAAATTTTGTATTTATTGGATATAAGAGTTCCTCTTCTGACCAAGGTTTCATAAATACCCTTGTCAATTTTTTCGTTTTTGAACTTACATTCGCCAATAACTGCTTTTTTATCTATATCAGATAAGGCAACGATATCTATATCGGCAGATTGTGCTCGTATAGAACCGTTTTTATCTGTAATATTTTCTACACCCCACCAGGTTCCGACTGAAGTAACGAAACAATCATATGCACCGGTTATTCCCTGATTCAGAGTATAGTATCGGCACATTTCTTCAAATACAGAACCCATAAATGAATGTAAGAATGGTTTGACAGCTTTTTGATAATAAAGTGCACCCTGTCCCATTTCAATTACACTGGTTGCTTTTGGGATAAATTCGTACCAGAATTTGAACATATAATCTTTTAGAACATATTGAGTTTTCTTTTTGTTTTTTTCCTCTGTGATACATTTCTTTTTTTCAATTAACCCAACACTGATTAATTTTTCTAATGAGTATAAGACAGTTGGCTCTTTCTCGTTAATTTTTCCGGAAATGGTATTAAGTGTATTTACTCCGGAGGCAATCTGTTCCACAATATTATTTACGAGTGATATATCAGAAAATTCCTGTGTCAGTAAGTTTCTGGTTTCATCATATAAATAACCATCTGTCCTGAAAAATAATCTTATAATGTTCTCGTCAATGTTTTTTTTCGGATCGATCATGGAAAGATATTTTGCAACACCGCCAGTAATGCCATAGCAGATTGCTTTATCTTCGTTTGAATAGTCAGGAACAAATTTGGCTGAATCTAAATAATTAAATGCTTCTAATTTTATCTGTGAATCACGTCTTCCAAATAACGGACTTTTTTCACTGAGCACTTTATTTTCCATAAAGCTTAATGCTGAACCACATAAAATTATTTTCAGATTTTTGTCATTCCAGATCGTGTCAATATATTTCTGTAGAATAGATAAAAGAGAGTCATCTTTTTCAGCCCAGTATGGCAATTCATCTATTACAAGTACTATCTTATCATTAGCTATATTTTTATCAATAAAATCAAAAACAGCTTCTATACTGTTAAAACTGATATTTTCAATTCCGGGCATGAATAAATCTAACACTTGTTTAGAAAATAGCTCCAGATTTCTGGTTTTTCCGATTTTTGTTGCCGTATAAAATACAGTTTTTTTATCTTTGACGAATTCGGTAATAAGAGTAGACTTTCCAATACGTCTTCGCCCATAGATAACGGTCATGCCAATGCCGTCTTTGGCATAAAATTCTTCTAACGATGCCAGCTCTTGTTCTCTTCCAACAAACATATGAATAGCCTCCTTTTATTTAAAATAGTTTTATTAAAATTTATTTTATTAAAATTGATTTGAATAAAAACAAGATAGCACATATTATTATATATTACAAGTAGTTTTTGCAGTTTTATTATTGAAAATCCATTTGGCGGAGGGAGAATGCAGGAGAACGTGAGACATTTACAAAAGATTTGACAGATAGTGTATAATAAGACCACTTGGAATGTTTTATGTGAAGGAGCAGTAGATGGATATCTATCAGATCTTGACGGAATACAATAATCCGTGGTCAAGCCGGGAAATCTTTTGTTTCTCGTGTATTATGGTGATCGCGGTTATTATGATGATTTATTTATTACGTAAGGAAAAAATGAATAAGCTCCAGGCAGCTGCGATTTTGGCAGAACTGGTCTTCCTTGGGATTGTGTTTGGTTCTACAGTATTTACAAGGACGGGTTCGGTCCGGCAGTGTGAACTGATTCCATTCTGGTCATGGAGTGCCATACTCAGGTACCATGATATGGAATTGCTGAAGGAGAATCTGCTGAATTGTATTTTGCTTTTACCGGCGGGAGCGTTGCTGCCGCTGATCATGAACCGGAAGGTGAAATGGCAGGAGGCACTGGTATTTGGCGTGCTGATATCAGCCACAATAGAAACGAGCCAACTGATCACAATGCGTGGATTGTTCGAATGGGATGACATGATTCACAATGGATTGGGGTGCATGGTTGGTGCGGTTCTTGTGAATTGGATGATTGGATTTTTTGGAAAAAAGGACGAAAGATAAACTTTCCCCTATCCCCCCCACAGGGTTGTGGCGGGGACTTTTTTTTTATATACTAAAAGAATACTATTTTAGGCGGAGAAAATAATTATGAGTGATCTGAAAAATGAAATTCATGACTACTGGACGAATCGTGCCAGGGGTTATTCAGAATATAATCAGCAGGAAATGGCAGATGCGAGACGGACGATGTGGGGGAGGCGTTCCCGGAACGTGAACCAGGGGAAATAAAAATCCTTGATGTAGGAACGGGCCCTGGATTTTTTGCGATCCTTCTTGCGGAGGCCGGCTATCAGGTGACGGCGGTCGACTATACAGAAGAAATGCTGAGGGAAGCACAGCAGAATGCCGGTGGATTAGCGGAGTGTATAGTGTGGAAAACAGGCGATGCGCAGGCTCTTGATGTGGAAAGTAACAGCTTTGATGCTATCGTGACGCGAAACGTGACCTGGAATCTGCCAAGACCGGATCTGGCATATCAAGAATGGCTTCGTGTGCTGAAACCGGGCGGAGTTCTTTATAATTTTGATGCAGACTGGTATGGACATTTATATAATGAAGAGAAACGCAGCGGATACGAGAAGGATCGTCAGCAGACAGAAGAGCAGAATGTAGAAGATTACTACAGCGGTACAGACATTGAGAAGATGGAAGAGATTGCGCGTCAGGTTCCGTTAAGTCGTCTGGAACGTCCGAAGTGGGATCTGGATACGATGAAAAAAACTGGTTTTCTGGATGTTTCCTGTGATGAAAATATCTGGAAAGAGGTCTGGACGGAAGAAGAGATCATTAACAACAGTTCCT
>OBJF01001966.1_pt1 | contig 16253 bp, 7 predicted proteins | sample 1519091 | NCBI WGS metagenome assembly OBJF01 (sample SAMEA2452124, study PRJEB22498) | human gut metagenome | biome: human feces; feature: human gut; material: feces | place: Australia | collected 2012
CGCCCCTCTGTCCCATTCCCTCCCCTCATCACGCCTCACCAACGCGCACAAAAAAGCCCGCCATTCAGCGGACTTTTTCCAACGCACCGATGACACCGAACGCCCATGTTACACAGACGCTCACCTCTGCGCGCGTTTGAGCTTTGGCCGCCCGAGTTTTTCCGCGCGTTCGTTGATTTTGCGCAGCCTGATGTTTTCCTCGTCAAACGTTTCGCCGATAATCGCAAACATCATCGGCACAAACAGCGTCGCCACGAACGTCGACAAAATCATGCCGCCGATCATGCCCGTACCGATAGCATGCCGGCTCGCCGCGCCCGCTCCGGCGGATACCGCCAGCGGCAGCACGCCGAACGTAAACGCCAGCGACGTCATCACAATCGGGCGGAACCGGAGCTTCGCCGCCTCAACTGCCGCCTCGGCATACGAAAGCCCTTCCTGTACTTTCATCACTGCAAATTCGACAATCAAAATTGCGTTTTTCGCCGCCAACCCGATAAGCGTTACCAACCCGACCTGAAAATAGAGGTCGTTTTCAATCCCGCGCATCCACACCGCCAGCAACGCCCCGAGCACCGCAAACGGCACCGAGAGGATAACCACAATCGGCAGCGACCATTTCTCGTACTGCGCCGACAAAATGAGGAAAATCATAATCAGCCCGAACACAAACGCCTGCGTCGACGTTCCGCCCGCCTGTTTTTCCTGATACGCCGAACCGATCCACGCCAAAGCATAATCGCTGCCCAGCACTTCCGCCGCGACTTCTTCCATCGCCGCAATCGCTTGTCCGGAAGAATATCCCGCCGCCGCGTCGCCCATTATCTTCGCCGCCGGAAAGATGTTGAAACGGTTGACCAGCTCCGGCCCCGTAACGCGCTCTACCTTAATCAGCGTCGCCAGCGGCACCAGTGCCCCGGTTCCCGACTTGACGTACACATAGCGCAGGTCGTCCGGCGTACGGCGGAATTTGTCTTCCGACTGCAGCGTAACGCGGAAGTTTCTGCCCATATAGGTAAAGTCGTTGACATACAGGCTCCCGAACGTGGACTGCATCACCGCATAGATGTTGTCAATCGGCACGTTAAGCATTTTCGCCTTCTCGCGGTCAAGGTCAATGCGGTATTGCGGCGTGCTGACCGAAAACGTCGTCTTGACGTTCGCCAGTTCCGGGCGTTTGTTCGCCGCGTCGGCAAATTCCTGCGTTTTCGCCATCAGCTCCGCCGAAGTCTTGCCTGTCTTGTTCTGGATATAACCCTCAAACCCGCCGGACATGCTCATGCCCATAATCGGCGGCATGCTGAACGCATAGGCGATGCCCTCGTCCTGGCTCATGCCGATGCCCGAATACTTAAGCGCCAGCTCCGCCGCCGACTGCCCCGCGCCTTGCCGCAGGCTCCAGTCTTTGAGCGTAACAAAGCTGATGCCCGAATAAGTGTTCTGGCTGGAAGAAAGCATATTGTAGCCGTTAATCGTCAGAAAATCCTGCACGTTCGGGTCTTTCCGCACCGCCGCGCCGACTTTTTCGGTAAACTTTTCGGTGCGCGGCAAAGACGACGCCTCCGGCAGGGAATACGCCATCAGCAAATTCCCCAAATCTTCCGTCGGCACCAGCCCCGTCGGCACGATTTTAAACAGCGCCGCAATGCCGAACAGTACCGCCGCAAACCCGGCAACCGCCCGCCGCCGGTGCGCCAAAAAGTAATGCACTCCCGCCAGATACCAGCTCGTCGCCTTGTCAAAAAAGGCGTTAAACCACCTAAAGAACGCCGCCGGTTCCTGCCCGCTCTTTTTCTTCTTGATAATCAGCGCGCACAATGCCGGCGTCAGCGTCAAAGCCACCAGTGCGGAAATCAGCACCGATACCGCAATCGTTACCGAAAACTGCTTGTACATAACCCCGGTCATGCCGCCCAGAAACGCAATCGGCAGAAATACCGCCGACAGCACCAGCGCCACCGCGACCACCGGCCCCGACACTTCCTGCATCGCCTTAATTGCCGCCTCTTTCGGCGACAGCCCTTCTTCGTCCATCAGGCGCTCGACGTTTTCCAGCACGATAATCGCGTCGTCAACCACGATGCCGATTGCCAAAATCAGCCCGAACAGCGTCAAAAGGTTAATCGAAAAGCCCAGCAGATACATTCCGGCAAACGCGCCGATAATCGACACCGGCACCGCCAAAATCGGAATCAGCGTCGCCCGCATATTCTGCAAAAACAGATACACGACCGCAATAACCAGCAGCACCGCTTCAAAAAACGTATGGATAACTTCTTCAATCGACACGTTCACGAACAGCGTCGTGTCGTACGGGATTTCGTAGGTAATCCCCTGCGGAAAGCCCTTGGACAATTCCGCCATTTTCTTTTTGACCAAATCCGCCGTTTCCAGCGCGTTTGCCCCCGGCTGCAGATAAACCGCAAACGCCACCGCCGGCTCGCCGTTAAAGGTGGAGGTTACGCTGTAGTCCTGCGCCCCGAGTTCAATCCGCGCCACGTCCTTGAGCCGCAGCATTCCGCCGATATCGTTGCTCTTGAGGATGATATTGCCGAATTCTTTCTCGTCAACCAGCCGCCCCTTGGTATTGACCGAATAGGTATAGGGCTGCGATTCCGTCATCGGCTCCTGCCCGAACTGCCCCGCCGCAAACTGCGAGTTCTGTTCCTGCACCGCCGCAATCACGTCCTGCGGCGTCAGGTTATATTCCGCCAGTTTGTCGGGCGACAGCCAGATGCGCATCGAATAGTCCTGCGACGCAAACAGCGACGCGCTGCCCACGCCCTTGATGCGCCGGATTTCGTCCAGCACGTTCAGCAGCGCATAGTTGGAAACGTACACCGTATCATACAGGTCCGACGTCGAACGCATCGTGATAACCTGCAAAATGGAGTTTGATTTCTGCTCCACCGTAACGCCCTGCTTGGTAACTTCCGCCGGCAGCTTGGACGTTGCCATCTGTACCTTGTTGTTGACGTCAATCGTCGCCTGGTCCGGGTCGGTTCCGATGTCAAACACCACGCCGAGTGTCAGATACCCCGACGACGTCGCGTTGGAATACATGTAAATCATGTTCTTGACGCCGTTGATTTCCTGCTCCAGCGGCGCCGCTACCGTGTCCGCCAGCACTTCCGCCGTCGCCCCCGGATAAGTCGCCGTAACCTGAATTTCCGTCGGCACAATGTTCGGATACTGCTCCACCGGCAGAACTTTCATTGAAACCAGCCCCGCCAGCACGATAATCAGCGAAATCACGGTCGCAAAAATCGGCCTTTCGATAAAAAACTTTGAAAACATCTTCCCGCTCCCGTTTATTCTTTAACCGCAGCACCACTGGCCGCCGCACCGTCGGTTGTCGCCCCGGCTCCCGTGCCCGTTTCTCCCGCAGCCCCGGCTCCCGTGCTCTCAGCCGCATTTACCGCGCCTGCACCATCAGATACCGTGCCCGTTTCACCGGCCGCACGTGCATATCCCTTAACCGCCGGATTATTCTCCGCTGCACTCGTTGCATTCATAATCTGCGGCGCCGCAGCCATCCCCGGCCGCAGTTTCAGCAGTCCGCTGACAACCACCCTGTCGCCCGGGTTCAGCCCTGTGTCTACAATCCAGCCGCCGTCTTTGGTCGCAAAACCGGTCGTAATCGGCGCTGCTTCAATTTTATCCTGCGCGTTGATGCGATAAACATAAGAGCCGTTCGCTCCCTGCATTACCGCCGTCTGCGGAACAACCAGCGCATCGGCGCGCACAACGCCCTCCACGCTCAGGCGCAGAAACTGTCCCGGGCGTATCCGCCCTTTCGGATTGTCAAACACCGCGCGCAGCTTAATCGTCCCCGTTTCCTGGTCAACCGTCGGGTTAACGAAGTCAATGTCTCCGGCCTGCGGATACTGCCACCCGTCGCCGGCATTAAGCTTCGCCTTTATCTGGTCTTTGCGCTGCGGCTGCGCCAGATAGCCTTTTTCAATCATTTCCGCCATCTTCATCATTTCCGTTTCCGACATCGAAAACATCACGTAAATCGGATTAAGCTGCGTAATGTGCGTCAGGAGCCCGCCCTCGCCGGAAGTGGAAATCAAACTCCCCTCCGACTGAACTTCCATGCTCGTCAGCCCGCTGATGGGCGCTTTGACCTGCGTATAGTCAAGGTTAAGCTGCGCCGCGTCCACCGCCGCCTGTGCCGACTGCAGCGCCGCCTTCAGCGAGTCTGCGTTGGCAACCGCGTCGTCGCGCGACTTCTCGCTCGCATACCCCTGCTTGAACAGCTTTTCGGTACGCGCCAGCTGCGTCTCGGCATTTTTAAGCTCTGCCTCGGTCTGCGCCAGCTTGGCCTTGGCCTGGTTCAGCGCCACCCGGTAGGTGTCCGGGTCAATCTCAAACAGCACCTGCCCCTCGCTGACTTCCGCGCCTTCGACATAATTGCGCTTAAGCAGAATGCCCCCGACGCGCGCCCGCACTTCCGTCTCCTTGGAACCCTGCGCCCGCGCCGCAAATTCAAACGTCAGCGGCACATTCTGCGGCATTACCTGCACCACGTCGACGGCAGTGCCCGCGCCTGCCTGCTGTTCTCCCGCCGCCTTGTCGTCGCACCCCGACAGCACCATGACCGGCGCAAGCATCATCGCCGCCGCCCAAATTTTACTTCTCCAAAACGTTCTGCACCCCAAAGACATAAGCCCTCCAAATAATCATTGCATAAAAACACACATACTGGTTAGTATGTAACACACCTTGCCGTAAATTCCAGCCTTTTTGCTTTTTTTCCGCAATATGTTGATAATTTTGTATGTATGCGCCCCGCTTACTGCCCCGCCTGCCGTCCCGCTTACTATTACGCTTACCGCCCCGCTTGCTCAGCTCATCCCAGCCCGCCCCCCTAAACCGGCATAGCCGTAAAAAAATAACGGGACGCAAGAGCATCCTCTTGTATCCCGTTACTTCTTTTTATCCGCAGATAACGAGGCTTATCATGAGCCCCGCAATAATGACAAGTCCCAGTCCCAGACCGGCTACGGCAAGCAAAGCGCCAATCCCTGTCCATAAATCCGCTCCGAACAGATAGGCCGGAAATCCGACAACAACGCCGAACACACCCACAGACAGTGCACCCATCCCCAGGCGCTCAACAAAACTGTCGCAGCTGTCCCATGTCCTTTCTGCCAGAAACAGAAACAGGAAACACAGCCCGGCATACAGCAATTCTGCTATGAGCAGCTTCACAACCAGTGCGCCGGTACTGTAAACGGCACCTGAAACAATGGAGGCAATGGCTAAAAACACAAATAAGCCGCCCAGAACTTTCCTTGAAACAGAAAAAAAATTTTTCCATAATTTTTCTTTTTTTAACGAGGTTCGGGCCTTTCCCTACTCCTTCGCAAAACGGCACCATGCGATACCATTTCAAAGTTAAACATTTTTTGTAAAATAAGGAACATCCCGTTACAAAAAATTTTGCATAACCTGTCACGAAGAAAAACCCCGAAAAAAACAAATTATGAAAAACTTCCAAATAATAGACATACCCTTATATTTACAAACAGCATTTTACCATATTTTTCAGCCTGGTGCAACAATTTTTCCCCCCGGCACAACGGCAAAAAAATAACAGAACGCAGAAATCTCCCTATTCCGTTGCCCTTTGCTCCTCCCCCAACACTGCCTTGCCCCGCGCCCCGCCACGCTCAGACAAACAAAAAGGAGAGCGCCGCAAAACGCTCCCCTTTTCCCCAAGCCTGCAACTTGCCGCTTGTTTATTCTGCCGGGGTCGCCTCCGGAGCCGGGGTTTCGGCTTCTTCGGCTTCCTGATGTTCCAGAGCCGCCTGAGCCTCTTCGGCTTTCATCAGCTCAATCTCGCGGTCATTCTGCGCCGCAACCTTTCTGAGCGAGCGCAGCACGCTGCCCGTTCCGGCCGGAACCAGACGCCCGACGATAACGTTTTCCTTAAGGCCGCTCAGGTGGTCAACCTTGCCTTCGACCGCAGCTTCGGTCAGAACGCGGGTCGTCTCCTGGAACGATGCCGCCGAAATAAACGACTTCGTCTGCAGGCTTGCCTTGGTGATACCCAACAGAACCGGTGTCGCTTCTGCCGGACGGCCGCCTTCTTTCTCGGTCTTGGCGTTTATGGCTTCAAACTCGTCGGCGTCAACCTGTTCGCCTACGAGGAAGGTCGTATCGCCCGGAGCGGTAACTTCGACCTTGCGCAGCATCTGCGAAACGATGACTTCGATATGCTTGTCGCTGATCTTAACGCCTTGGGCGCGGTAAACGTCCTGAACTTCCTTAACCAGGTATTCGGCCAGCTTTTCGACGCCCAGAACGCGCAGAATATCGTGCGGAGCGAGCGTGCCTTCAACCAGCATATCGCCCTTCTTGACCATGTCGCCGTCCTGAACCGCCAGGCGTTTGCCCTTCGGAATCAGGTATTCGTATTCCTTGTCGTCGTCGGTGCGAACCACAATGCGCTGTTTCGCCTTGTAGTCCTTGCCGAATTCGACCACGCCGTCAACGTCGGAGATAATCGCCGGGTCTTTCGGGCGGCGGGCTTCAAACAGCTCGGCCACGCGCGGCAGACCGCCGGTAATGTCTTTTGACTTCAGGCTCTCTCTCGGAATACGCGCGATAATGTCGCCCGGTTTGATTTCGTCGCCGTTATCGACCGCCAGAACCGCGTCAACCGGCAGGTAGTAGCGGACTTCGTGCCCGTTGTCGAGCGTAACCGGGTTGCCTTTCGCGTCTTTCAGCACCACCGACGGCTTAAGGTTGGCATGCGCGCTCGCGCCGCCGCGCCAGTCGGTAACGACCTTGGAAACGATACCCGTGGTTTCGTCCTGTGATTCCTTAACCGATATGCCGGAAATCAAATCCACCAGTTCGGCATGGCCGCCCTTTTCGGAAATAACCGGGGTCATAAACGGATCCCACTCGGCAACCTTCTGCCCTTTCTCGACTTCGGAACCGACCTTGACCAGAATCTTGGTGCCGTACGGAACCTTGTGGCGGGATTTCTCGCGTCCCTGCGCATCGGTAATGACAACGTCGCAGTTGCGGGACAGGACAATCGCGCTGCCTTCGGCGTTAACCACCGTACGGGCGTTGTCAAGCTGCAAAATACCGGCAAACGGAACTTCAATGTTCGACTGTTCGGCCGATGCGGAAGCCGCGCCGCCGATGTGGAACGTTCTCATCGTCAGCTGCGTACCCGGCTCGCCGATGGACTGCGCTGCAATAACGCCGACAGCTTCGCCGACATTGACCGGTGTGCCGCGCGCCAAATCGCGCCCGTAGCAGGCCGCGCAGACTCCGTGTTCGCTTTCGCATGTCAGTACCGAACGGATTTTGACCTGTTCGACGCCGGCTTTTTCAACCTTATCAACATCGTTTTCGTCAATCAGCTTGCCTTTCGGAACCAGAACTTCGCCGTTTTCCGGATTGAGGATATCTTCCTGCGCCGTACGGCCGAGGATGCGCTCGCCGATGGAGGCAATAACGTTGCCGCCGTCAACGACCGGACGGACGATAATGCCGCGTTCGGTGCCGCAGTTGGTTTCGGTAATGACGACGTCTTGCGCCACGTCAACCAGACGGCGGGTCAGGTAACCGGAGTTCGCAGTCTTCAGCGCCGTATCGGACAAACCTTTGCGCGCGCCGTGCGTCGAGCTGAAGTACTCGGACACCGTCAGGCCTTCTTTAAAGTTGGAGATAATCGGTTGCTCAATAATCGCGCCGTTCGGTTTTGCCATCAAACCGCGCATACCGGCCAGCTGTTTCATTTGCGCCTTGGAACCGCGCGCGCCGGAATCCGCCATCATGAACACGGAGTTCATATAGCCGTGGTCAATCTTGGAAATGCCTTTCATCATCTCCTCGGTCAGCTTATAGTCGCACGCCGCCCAGATATCGATAACCTTGTTGTATTTTTCGCCGCTCGTAATCAGACCGTTCTGATACTGCTGTTCAAATTCCTTAACCTGTTTCGAGGTTTCGGCGATAAGTTTCTTCTTCGCATCAGGAACAATCAGGTCGTCCTTGCCGAACGAAATACCAGCCTTGCACGCATTTTCAAAACCGAGCGTCATAATCTTGTCAACCATGATGCAGGTTTCTTTCTGCCCGCAGTAACGGTAAACCGTATCAATGATTTCGCCGATTTCCTTCTTGCGCAGCAGGCGGTTTACCAGAGAAATCGAGATTTTCTCATTGTCCGGCAGAATGTCGGAAATAATGATACGTCCCGGCGTTGTTTCCAGCAGCCCGTAAACGCGCTCGCCCTTGTCGTTGACATAGTGCATGCGGCATTTGATTTTCGCGTGCAGGTCGACCGCTTTCGCGTTCAGTGCCAGCATAACCTCGTTAACGTCGGAATAAACGCTGCCCTCGCCGGTAACGCCGTCCGCCTGATACGACAGGTAGTAAATACCCAGAACCATGTCTTGCGACGGCACGATAATCGGCTTGCCCGATGCCGGCGCCAGAATGTTGTTGGTGGACATCATCAGCACGCGCGCTTCCAGCTGTGCTTCAATCGACAGCGGAACGTGAACCGCCATTTGGTCGCCGTCGAAGTCGGCGTTAAACGCAGTACAAACCAGCGGGTGCAGGTGGATGGCCTTGCCTTCGACCAGAACCGGCTCAAACGCCTGAATACCCAGACGGTGCAGCGTCGGTGCGCGGTTTAAGAGTACCGGGTGCTCGCGGATAACTTCTTCCAGGATGTCCCAGACTTCGACCCGTTCTTTCTCAACCATGCGTTTTGCCGCCTTAATCGTCGTCGCCAAACCATACAGTTCGAGCTTCGCATACACAAACGGCTTAAACAGTTCGAGCGCCATTTTCTTCGGCAGGCCGCACTGGTGCAGTTTGAGCTGCGGGCCGACCGTAATAACCGAACGTCCGGAGTAGTCAACACGTTTACCCAACAGGTTCTGACGGAAACGGCCCTGCTTGCCTTTCAGCATATCGGACAGCGACTTCAGCGGGCGTTTGTTGGTACCGGTAATCGCTCTTGCGCGGCGGCCGTTGTCAAACAGCGCGTCGACGGATTCCTGCAGCATGCGCTTTTCGTTGCGGATAATAATGTCCGGCGCATGCAGTTCGATTAATCTCTTCAGACGGTTGTTGCGGTTGATGACGCGGCGATACAAATCGTTCAGGTCAGAAGTCGCAAAACGTCCCCCGTCCAGCGGAACCAGCGGGCGCAGCTCCGGCGGAATAACCGGCAGCACGTCCAGAATCATCCATTCCGGCTTGGTGTGGGAATCAAGAAATGCCTCGATAATCTTCAGGCGCTTGACCACTTTCTTGCGTTTGGCTTCGGAAACTGAATCGCTGAGTTCTTCGCGCAGCGCTTTCTTTTCCGCTTCCAAATCGATGTTGGCAAGAATTTCCTTAATTGCTTCCGCGCCGATGCCGGCCTTGAACGCGTCTTCGCCGAACTCGTCCAGCTTTTCCTGATATTCGTCTTCGGTCAACAGCTGATACAGTTTCAAATCCGTCAGACCCGGCTCAATGACGATGTAGCTTTCGAAGTACAGAACGCGCTCCAGCTGCTTCATCGGGATGTCGGTAATCATCGAAATGCGGCTCGGCAGGGATTTCAAAAACCAGATATGCGCAACCGGCGCCGCCAGTTCGATATGCCCCATGCGCTCGCGGCGAACCTTGGACAGCGTAACTTCGACGCCGCACTTCTCGCACACGATGCCGCGGTATTTCATTCTCTTGTACTTGCCGCACAGGCACTCGTAGTCCTTAACCGGGCCGAAAATGCGCGCGCAGAACAAACCGTCGCGTTCCGGCTTAAAAGTGCGGTAGTTGATGGTCTCGGGCTTTTTGACTTCGCCGTAAGACCACGAACGGATTTGCTCCGGAGAAGCAATGGAGATTTTGATTTCGTCAAAAGACTCGGAAACAGCCTGCTGACCAAAAAAATTCATAATATCGTTCATATTTGTAAAACTCCTTTTATCGCTTAGGCTTGTTCTTCGTTCAACATTTCAACGTTCAGGCACAAAGACTTGATTTCCTTGACCAAAACGTTAAAGCTCTCCGGAATGCCCGATTCAAAGCTGTCTTCGCCGCGGACAATCGCCTCGTAAACCTTGGTTCTGCCGTTGACGTCGTCGGACTTGACCGTCAGCATTTCCTGCAGCGTGTAAGCCGCGCCGTATGCCTGCAACGCCCAAACTTCCATTTCTCCGAAACGTTGGCCGCCGAATTGTGCCTTACCGCCCAGCGGCTGCTGGGTAACGAGGCTGTACGGGCCGACCGAACGTGCGTGCATTTTTTCGTCGACGATGTGGTGCAGCTTAATCATGTAGATAATGCCGACCGTAACCTTGCGGTCAAACTTCTCGCCGGTACGTCCGTCGTACAGGTCAATCTGGCCTGACGTCGGCAGTCCCGCCATCTTCAGCATGCGGTTGATGTCATCGCCGTTCGCGCCGTCGAATACCGGGGTCGCCATCGGGATACCGTTTTTGAGGTTGCCGACCATTTCCAGCTTTTCCGGTTCGGTCAGCGTCTCGATTTCTTTCTTGTACTGCTTTTCGCCGTAGATTTCCTTGAGTTTCGCGTTAAGTTCGTCAATCGTCTTTTCGCCGCGCTTGTACTGTTCGCAAAGGTCGTTCAGCTGTTTGCCGAGTTCTTTGGCCGCCCAGCCCAGGTGCGTCTCGAGGATTTGCCCCACGTTCATACGGGAAGGCACGCCCAGCGGGTTGAGCACGATGTCAACCGGGGTGCCGTCTTCCATATACGGCATATCTTCCAGCGGCAGAACGCGCGAAACCGTACCTTTGTTACCGTGGCGTCCGGCCATCTTGTCGCCGGTTTGCATCTTACGCTTGGTTGCGATAAAGACTTTGACCTGTTTCAAAACGCCCGGCAGCAGGTCGTCGCCGCGTTGAACTTCTTCAACCTTCTGTTCAAAGTGCTTCTGTACTCTGTCCAGACGCGCGTTAAACGCATTGGTGAATTCTTCGATTTTGCTCATCAGGTCTTCGTCTTTGATGACGATTTTGCCGAGCTGATATTCCGGAATGTTCTTCAGGACTTCCTCGGTCAGTACCAGTTTCTTCGCAATGCCCTTCGGCGCGTCAACCACCGTCTGCCCCAAAAGCATTTCTTTCAGGCGCTGGTTGTAGCTCTTGCGGACGATGTTCATTTCGTCGTCGCGGTCTTTGGCAAGCTTGGAAATTTCGCCCTGCTCAATCGCCAGCGCGCGTTCGTCTTTTTCGACGCCGCGACGGTTAAACACCTGAACGTCAACAACGACGCCTTCAATGCCCGGCTGGGCACGCAAAGACGTATCGCGGACGTCGCTTGCCTTTTCGCCGAAGATGGCGCGCAGCAGTTTTTCTTCCGGCGTAACCACGCTCTCGCCTTTCGGCGTTACCTTGCCGACCAGAATGTCGCCGGCCTTAACCTCGGCACCGATGTAGATAATGCCGGATTCGTCCAGGTTTCTGAGCGCGTCTTCGCCGACGTTCGGAATATCTCGGGTGATTTCTTCCTGCCCGAGCTTCGTGTCGCGTGCCATAACTTCAAATTCTTCAATGTGCAGCGAGGTCAGAACATCGTCGCGGGAAATGCGTTCCGACAGCAAAATCGCGTCTTCGTAGTTCAAACCGTTCCACGGCATAAACGCTACCAGAACGTTCTTGCCCAGCGCCAGCTCGCCCATATCGGTACACGGGCCGTCGGCAATGATGTCGCCGGCGTGAATCTGGTCGCCGACTTTAACCAGCGGCACCTGGTTGATGCAGGTATCCTGGTTGGAGCGGCGGAACTTGGACAGTCTGTAAATTTCCACGCCCATATCGGCCACGTTGTCGTTGTTGTGGCTGCGGATAACGATACGGTTCGCGTCAACCGCCACAACTTCGCCGTCGTATTTGGCAACCAGCGTCGCTCCGGAATCTTTTGCCACCGTCGCTTCAATGCCGGTACCGACCAGCGGCGCCTCGGAACGCAGCAGCGGCACGCCTTGGCGCTGCATGTTCGAACCCATCAGCGCGCGGTTCGCGTCGTCGTTTTCCAAGAACGGAATCAATGCCGCCGCAACCGAAACCAGCTGTTTCGGCGAAACATCGATGAAGTTGATTTCTTCCGGTTTTGCAAAAATGACTTCGCCCGCTTTGCGGCAGGTAATCAAATCGTTTTCAAAGTGTCCGTCTTCTTTGACTTTTGCATTTGCTTCCGCCATGATGTACTTGGACTCTTCGTCCGCCGACAGATAAACCACGTCATCGGTAACCACGCCGTCAACCACCTTGCGGTACGGGCATTCGATAAAGCCGTACTTGTTAATGCGCGCGTATGTGGACAGAGCGTTAATCAAACCGATGTTCGGGCCTTCCGGCGTTTCAATCGGGCAGATACGCCCGTAGTGCGTCGGGTGTACGTCGCGGACTTCAAAGCCGGCGCGGTCGCGGCTCAAACCGCCGGGGCCCAATGCCGACAGACGGCGCTTGTGCGTAACTTCCGACAGCGGGTTATTCTGATCCATAAACTGCGACAGCTGCGACGAACCGAAGAACTCGCGGATAACCGCGGCAATCGGTTTTGCATTGACCAGATCCTGCGGCTTGACGTTGTTCAAAACTTCCGAGCTCATCTTTTCGCGGATGGCTCTTTCCATTCTCAAAAGGCCCATGCGGTACTGGTTTTCCATCAGCTCGCCGACGGAACGCACGCGGCGGTTGCCCAAGTGGTCAATATCGTCAACTTCGCCCTTGCCGTCGCGCAGCTCAACCATGTGCTTAACCACGCGCAGAATATCGTCCTTGCGCAGAATGTGGCAGGTATCCGGAGCTTCCGCAAACGGAATATCCAGCGCCGAATTCATCTTCACGCGGCCGACCGAAGACAGATCGTATCTTTCTTCATCAAAGAACAGCATCTTGAAAATCGCTTCCGACGCTTCCAGCGTAACCGGTTCGCCCGGGCGCATAACCTTAAAGATGTCGCCCAGAGCTTCTTCGCGGTTGGTATTGCGGTCAGCTTCCAGGGTATTGCGGATATACGGCCCGACATTGACGTTGTCGATATAGAGCAAATCCAGTTCTTTGATTTTTGCTTCGTTAATTGCGGTCAGCAGCTCTTCGTTCAGCTCGGCGCCCGCGTCGGCGATAACTTCGCCGGTCTTGGCGATAACCAGAGCCTTCGCCAGGAATTTGCCGTACAGGTAGTTGTCGTCAACCAAAAAGCTCTTCAGCCCTTTGTCAACCAGCTTCTGTGCCGAACGCACCGTCAGCTTCTTGTCTTTTTCCCAAACAACCTTATTGGTGTCGGCGTCAACCAAATCAAACGGGAATTTGACGCCCTTGACCCGTGCCGGTTCAAACGCGACTTTCCAGCCTTTTTTGAGCTTTTCGACATGGTCGATGTCATAGAAGTAGGAAAGGATTTCCTCTTTGCTCATGCCCGTAATTTCCGACGGGTCAATGCGCTTGCCCTGCTTTTTCAGCTCGGCAATTTTTTCTTCGGTTTCCTTCGAATACAGGGAATAGAAAATCGTCGTAACCGGCAGCTTTCTGCGGCGGTCAATACGCGCGTAAACCAAATCTTTGGCGTCGAATTCAAAATCTAACCAGGAACCGCGGTACGGAATAATGCGCGCCGCAAACAGTTTCTTGCCCGAAGCGACGGTTTTGCCCTTGTCGTCGTCAAAGAATACGCCCGGACTTCTGTGCATCTGCGAAACGACCACGCGCTCGGTGCCGTTGACGATAAACGTACCCTTGTCTGTCATCAGCGGGATATCGCCCATAAACACGTCCTGTTCCTTGATGTCGTGCACGGATTTCGCGCCCGTGGCTTCGTCCACGTCAAATACGACCAGGCGCAGCGTCGCTTTTACCGGCGCCGCGTATGTCAGATCGCGCTTCATGCACTCTTCGACATCGTACTTCGGCTGCGACAGTTCGTACTTGACAAACTCCAGCACGCCGTTGCCGGAAAAGTCGCGGATGGGGAAAATGGATTTAAATACTTCTTCCAGACCGAACTCGCAATGGTTGCCGTACATGTCAACGTTGTTGATAAAGCTGTTGTACGAACCGGTCTGAACCTCAATCAGGCTGGGCATGTCGATAACGGCATCAATCCGCCCGAAATTTTTTCTTACACGTTTCTTGCTCGTATAAGATTCTTTCATCTTTTTTAATCCTTACTGGTTAGATTCTGCGACAATACTTATGATATGCACCCGGACTCCCGCCGTTTGGCACGATTCGCGCCCAAATCGGAAACATCTCGGGCCATTTTCAACCCCGACCGCAGAAGGTTATACGAAAAACTTAAGTTTAAAATATGTTCCCAGAGTCCGCAAGCGCCTTTGAAACTGTTTATTTTCAAAGGGTTGGCTCGTCAGCTCCGGTATGATGTAGAATAATTTTGTAATTACAAATTCTTATCTTTTTAAAGTCGTGCGGAGTATAGCGCCGTTAAAATAATTTTTCAACATATTTTTTGGTTTTATGCAGATTTTAACTTGAATTTAACCTTTTAAATGCAAGGCGTCCGAATCGCATCGTTCTTTCGCCGGCCATACCGGCTCCGCCCCGCGCCTCTTAACCGCCGTCTCCGCCGCGCCTGTCACAACACGCCCGCACCTCTTAACCGCTGCTTCCGCCGCGCCTCTCTTCGCTTCACTCCGCTTTTCAACAACATAAAATACCTGCCGGACACGCCGCTGCGCCTGTCCGGTCAGGCTGCGCTGCAGCGCTCACGCCCGATTACGCGACATCATTGCCCGCTTTCCTGCAATCATCCCGCGCAAGACTTTGCTCCGCTCCGGCGCCGCCTTCTCTGACCTGCCGGCCTTCACAACTTTATCCGTCCGCACAGCCTCTGCCGTCTCTATGCCGGACATTGCGCCTACTGCCGCCCTTCCGTTAATCACCGCTGCACAGCCTTCCGGCAGCTTCAAATCCCCAACGGCAAAATCCGTACCGTTAAACGTAACTTTTTTCAAATTTTTATATGCCGAAAGATCTGTCATAAACCGACTCATATTGTAGGAAAACGATAAATCCAGCTCTTCAACGCTTTCTGACAGGCGGGCCAGCCCGCATCCCCTCAGATCACACCCGATAAGCGAAAGCTTTTTCAATTTTGTACAGTCCGCCAAATTGCCGGTAATCGCCAAAATTCCCTTTGTCTCGCTGCAATGCAATTCTTCAAGGCTCTCCGGCAGCCTTAATTTGTTTTCAATCAGGTTTTCTCCCTCCAGTACCAGTTTTTTCAGCTTTTTCTGTCCGTTCAAATCGCCGGCAAGGCGCATATTGCGACACAAATCCAGCTCTTCCAGCCCTTCCGGAAGTTTTACCTTGTCCGTCCGCCGCGCGTCGGCACCGCGGAGCGACAAGAAGCGCAAATTCCTGCAACCGCTGAAATCAAGCGCTGCCGGCGGAAGATTCTTCGCCTGAGAGAGATTAATTTCCCGCACTTCCGGAGCAAAACCGATACCCGTATAACCGGTAAAATCCCGTCCGGCCAAATCGGCGCGTTCTCCCATATGCCATGCGTCAAAAAGATTACTGCGCCGTCCGTCGCGATCAATAAACTTCGGCAAACCGTCAATATAGTCAAAATCCGCCTTTCTCCCGTGGGCTGCAGCCGCTTCTTGCAATTTTCCGCGCGTATCGTCATTAATTTCCCGCCCCGCGACAATGCCGAAAACCAGCGCTTCGTACGCGGCAAAATCTCCCCCCTGCGCCAAAGCCGCCGCAGTGCATTCCGCCAGCATGGATATAATCTTTGGATTATTGGTATGGGTCAGCATTTTCTCGCCAAACGCCGGAGAAAACCCTTTACCGTCCTGTTCCTCAATCATTTTAAAACAAGTCAGAGGATCTTTCCTTGCCGTAATTTCTATGATATAATCCCGTTTATCAGTCATAATTGTATCCTCCTCCGTTATCGGCCGCCTCCCGGCGCACTGCCCGCACAACTGCAATGAAAGCAAAGCCTTTTAAAAAGGATACCACATTTCTCCGTCCCTGTCAATGCCATATAAAAAAACATTTAGAAAACAAAATTTTAAAACATACATTTATGACTGTATGCTCATTACATTCCCGGTTGTCTCCAAACGACTGCCAAATTCATTTGCTGCTGTTTCTCCCCATTCGCTTCATCTTCTGCCGCACTTGCACTATCTGCTGCCATAATCCGCACACTTGCATTTCCCTCACGCAGCCGCTGTTTCCGCCGCGCCTGTCACAACACCGTAACATTCTGGCTTTGCGTCGTGGTTA
>OBJF01001987.1_pt1 | contig 16031 bp, 10 predicted proteins | sample 1519091 | NCBI WGS metagenome assembly OBJF01 (sample SAMEA2452124, study PRJEB22498) | human gut metagenome | biome: human feces; feature: human gut; material: feces | place: Australia | collected 2012
AACGTATTTAGTAACCAGCCTCGAAAAGTAACAACCATTTTCAGTATAAGTCACGTGCAGGCTCATGCGTACGTACGTGTAGCTCGATACGTATATACGTGTGACCTGATGCGTATATACGTGTAGGCTGATGCCACCGTATGTATAGCCCGATGCGTACGTACACACTTTACAATTGAATTCAAAATGTGGATAATACTGTCGTTTCGTTCGTAGGGGCAGGGTTCACCTGCCCGAAAATACAAAGTAAACTGTTTTCGGGCGAGCGAACCTCGCCCCTACAGCTGACGATGGGATAAGTCGGTTTAGTTTTGGCACACTCCCATGCTGCAAAAAAGACCTTGATGTTTTCAAAAAAGACCTTGATATTTCTTAAAAACATCACCATCTTTTTTAAAAAGCCCGGTATGTTTTTATGTAAGGGAAGATGGAACCACCCTCACTAAGTCGGTCATTTCTCCTTTTCCGTTCATCCTTACATATTAGCCAAAACGCATTATCAATCAATCGTTTAACACTGACAGAACATCCCCTCATTCCCCTTTCAGCCGTGCTTTCCAAGCTACTTTTAAACCAGCCTTCAGCATTTGTCCCGCCGGAAGAAGTTTTACAGATGAAAGGAGGCTGAAAAGACGATACGACATGTCCATTCACTACCAAAGCTCCCACCGGCAGGACATTTCAACGGTAGATGAAAGGAGGAAGGAAGAAACAATATTTCCTTCCTCCGCTACTATGATATCTGCCGGCTTCTCATCAAATATTCGCCGTCGAGTCCTTCAGATTCCACTTCACACGATAAACCTTTACCCTTGGGATTGTGTCTAAAACACTGATAATGCTGTCATTTTGTTAGTAGGGGCGAGATTCGCTCGCCCAAAATAGCTTGTTTGTGTATTACTCCCAAGATCGTGACCGTTGGTTCGGACAGGCAAACCCTGCCCTACAGTTGATGATTTGATAGATCGGGTTAGCTTTGATACATCCCTATCAGACTGCGACAAAGACTTTTTAAATAATGCCTATATAATCTCAAAGCTTCCCTCCAAACGGATATCCGCCGATGAAGCCCCAACCATTACTTTGAAACTTCCCGGCTCTACACAAAAGTTCATATTCTTATCCCAAAGCCCTAAATCCTGCGGACGAAGTTTAAAACGAACGATTTTTTCCTCTCCCAGCTCCAAAGAAATACGCTCAAACCCACGCAACACTTTTGTGTAAGTCGTAACACTGCTCACCTCATCACGCAAATAAAGTTGTACCACTTCATCTCCTTTTACCTTTCCCGTATTCTTCACTCTGCAACTTATATTTACTTCACCCTGTACCCCTTGTTCCTTGGGAGTTATTTGCAAATCACTATAAACAAAAGAAGTATAGCTCAAACCATATCCGAAAGGATAAAGTGCACCATAAACCGAAGTACTTGCAGGGACATCCGATCCCGGTTTAAAAGGAAAGGCAAATGGTATTTGTCCTACTGATTTCGGAAAAGTCACAGCCAGTCTTCCACCCGGATTGTAATCTCCAAACAAAGCCTCAGCCACTGCCTGCCCGCAAAACTCACCGGGAAACCAGGCATGTAATATCGCCGGAACATTAGCCGCTGCATAATTAATGGTTGCCGCACGACCGTCAAGCAACACCAACACTACCGGCGTGCCTGTGCCCATCACAGCTTTCAACAACTCTTCCTGACGGCCAGGCAGCTCCAAACCGGTGCGAGAACGGTCTTCCCTTACCGTCAGTTCATTACCGCCCAGCACCATAATGGCAACTTCTGCATTTTGCGCAGCGGCAACCGCCTCATCCATCAGCCTGCTTTCTTCTTCCGTCTTCGGGAAATCAAGAATTTCACTTTCCGGGAAATGCGGGTCTATAATATCACAACCTTTCCGATAAACCACCTCTGCATCGGGAAGCATTTCCTTTATTCCCTGAAAAACTGTCTTTATCGGTGCATTGGCAGGTCCGTAACGGCAGATAAGTTGCTTCTTCTCTTCGGCATTCGGACCGATAACAGCCACCTTCCGAATCGATTTGGATAAAGGCAGCATCTCTTTCTCATTCTTAAGCAAGACCAATGACTGACGCGCTGCATCGAGTGCCACCGCCTGATGTTCTTTGCTATGTACTATCTTCTCGGCCAGTTTTCCATCACCGCGATACGGGTTGTCGAATAATCCCAGCCAAAACTTCACCCGAAGAACCTCCGCCACACGCTTGTCCACCGTATCAAAAGAAATCTTTCCATCGGCAATTGCCTTGCGCAAAGGAATTATAAACTCGTCGGGAGCGGTAAAATTAGTACGCACATTCAAACCGGCATTGACACACTGCGCAATACCGTCTTCGTATGTATCAGCCACCTTATGTTTGCCTGCAACAAACTCCACCGCCTCACTGTCAGAAACCACATACCCCTTGAATCCCCATTCCTGACGCAAGATTTCGGTCAGGAAATGATAGCTTCCGCTAATCGGTTCGCCATCATAATCATTATAAGAGCTCATCACGCCCAAAGCCCCTGCATCTTGGAAAGCTACCCGGAAAGGCTCCAGATAGAGCGTTCTCATTTCACGCGGTGCTACATGGGGATCGGTACGCGTTTGCCCATCGCGTCCGCCCACAGGAATACTGTAAACAGCAAAATGTTTGGGAGTGGCAACCAAATTATGCTTTTGAAGGGTAGTTACCATTTGTTTACCTAGTTGTCCCACCAGATAAGGATCTTCACCATACGTTTCCACACAACGTCCCCAGCGGGGATCTTGCGAAATATCCAAAATGGGAGAATAAATATTGGTATAGCCCAAAGCATCTGCTTCACGTGCCTCCACTTCGGCAATACGCGCAATCAGTTCTTTGTTCCAAGTGGCACCTTGTCCACACTGGGCAGGGAAATAAGTGGCACGGTCGTGACACAAACCACGTATACCCTCGTTTGTAAAGTCAACCGGAATACCCAAACGAGTTTCTTCAATAAACCACCGCTGGATAGCATGCTTCGTATCTACATGCCTGGTGTAGGGAAAGGCATACTCTGAACGAAACTTGCCGAGACCGTTATGCTCTTCATCAATATTTCCAATGCCGTCTTTCCATATTTCGGTTTTCCAGTTTTCTTGAGGCAACGCATCTTTCAAAATACGCCCCGAACCGTAAAGCGTGGCCATCTGACAGGTTTTCTCATCAAGAGTCATTTGACTCAACAAATCCTGCACACGGTCTTCCAACGGAGCCTTGGGATCTTCATAAATATCCATCACTCCATTCTTATTAAAGTCAATCCAGCCTTTATGGTAAATACTTTTTTGAGGGGATGCCGCACTCATCTGAGAGTGAGTACATAAAGCCAACAAGCCTAATAATACAATCTGGTTTTTCATAAGTAAATATTCTTTCGTTGTTCGATATGCGTGTTTTATTTTCAGCAACCAATCACTTATCTGCCCCCAACCATGTCCATTTATGCCAAATACCTTCCAACGGTCCTTGCTTGTGACTCTTCAACCACCATTTACAGAAACAGACCTGCAACAAGAAGAGCACAAACCCGATTATCAGACTAAGCGCATAGCCACAGTAAGGAGCGAGATACAGTCCGAACGGGAAATAAATGACAGCACCGGCAATAGACTGTCCGATATAATTGCTCAGACTCATTTTTCCATAAAAGCGAAGATTGGATACAAACTTCTTGAAGCCTTCCTTTTGATAAAGCAACACAAAAGATGCAACCAACACTACCGTGAATGCAAACTTCTGCCACATATCGAAAGCCGTCCCTACTGTTCCCCGAACAAGTAAGCTGTCACTTGCCATCACCAACTCTTTCAACTGGAACAACGGAGCAAATGCGATGGCAGAAATAATAAGTGCCTTCACCCAGAAACGTGTATTGGTTTCGGAAGAAACAAAAAGCTGCTTACGGCCGATATACAGTCCCATCAGGAACAAACCGGCAGTCTGCCAGAAACGTCCGGCACCCAATGCCCAATACAAACTCGCTTTTTGACCGTAAGTGATGTTCTTCCATAAGAACTCTCCCAAATTCCCCTCTTTCGTATAAGCCGCCACTTCCTGATACATTGCTCCTACCCCCAAATCGGGCAACGTATGCGACGGGTCGTACAAACTTACTATATAATGATACCATTCAACAGGTTGCAGTAAAAATACAATAGCTGTAACAAGAATGGCACAATCACTCCATTTGCGCACCACAAATAATACGACACCCACTACAACAAACAGTAATAGGACATCTCCTGCCGGGAAAAAAGCAGCATTGACAGTAGCAAAAACGGCTAATAAGACAAGACGCCAAAGAAAACGATAGCCAAAATCCTTCCCTTTCCGTTGCTGATTAGCCGACTGAATATAGAATGTAAATCCGAACAGCAAAGCAAAAATAGCATAAGCTTTCCCGGCAAACAGAGAAAAAGTAATGTTAAAGACTCCGTCATTCAGAATATTCAACCATCCGGGATCTCCTGTAGGATAAACCGGAAAGATAAAGTGTTCCAAGTTATGTACCAAGAGAATTGCCATCACAGCAAATCCCCGCAAAGCATCTACCACTTCGATACGTGGCAGTTTTTCTGATAATTGTTTTTCCATGAAATAGATATTGTTAATAAATAGATACAAGCAACAGATCCTCCACTTCGTTCAGAATGACAAAGTAATAGACCATTTCAGTCTTGACGCATTCTTTTTTTTCAATTGAGTGCAAAGATAACCTTCTTTTTCCAACTATTCATTCGCATAGATCAAATTCTTTCGAATGCATCTGCCTCATCCTGAACGAAGAAGAAACATACAGTCCGACAGTATGTAAAATTTAACTATTTACTCTTCCGCCCAAACTATTATTTTTCTACATTTGTTATCATTGAAACTTTAAATACGAAAGACATGAAAGCAAATCCTGTATTTAGTTTGTACATCCCTACCAAATTGATATTCGGTTGTGGGGAAATCAATAAGTTATCAAGTGAAAAACTACCGGGAAAGAAAGCATTGGTTGTTATTTCTGCCGGAACTTCCATGCGGAAATATGGATATCTGCAAAAAGTACTCGCCCAACTGAGGCTGAATCATGTAGAAACGGTAGTTTACGATAAAATACTTCCCAACCCCATCAAAGAACATGTAATGGAAGCAGCCGCCATCTGTCGCGAAGAAAGATGTGACTTTGTGGTCGGACTGGGAGGGGGAAGTTCTATCGATTCCGCCAAAAGCATTGCTGTAATGGCATGCAATGACGGTGATTATTGGGATTACGTTTCAGGAGGAACAGGTAAAGGACGTCCCATCAGCAAAGCTCTGCCTATTATAGCCATTCCCACAACAGCGGGCACAGGTACTGAAATGGACCCATGGACAGTAATCACTCATGAAACGGCACAGGAGAAAATAGGCTTCGGCTGTCCCCTCACCTATCCTACCCTTTCCATTGTAGACCCTGAATTAATGGTATCCATCCCGCCCGAACTTACCGCTTTTCAAGGATTTGATGCCTTTTTCCATGCTGCCGAGGGTTTCATTGCCAACTGTGCAACCCCTATCAGCGACCTATATGCATTGGAAGCTATCCGCTTATTATATAAATACCTGCCGGTAGCCGTAGCCGACGGACAAAATCTAAAAGCACGCGCCAAAGTTGCCTGGGCGAGTACACTCGCCGGAATGGTAGAATCTACCTCCAGTTGTACTTCCGAACATTCACTGGAACATGCCATGAGTGCCTACTATCCGCAACTTCCCCATGGAGCCGGATTAATAGCACTTTCCGAAGCTTATTTTGAAACTTTCCGTCACGACTGCACCAAACGCTACATGAAAATGGCCGAAGTGATGACCGAAAAGAAGAGTAATCGTGCATCCGACTTCATCGATGCACTAGTAACAATGCAAAAAGAATGCAAAGTAAAAGATTTAAAATTAAGTGAATATGGCATCCGGCCCAATGACTTTCCTAGAATATTGCAGAATGCACGTGACACCATGGGCGGTTTATTCACACTTGACCCACGTCCCATAACCGATGACGAAATACTGAATATATTAGAAAAGTCTTATCGATAAATACAAGAAGGGCTATAGCTTGATTTCCTTTGCCATAGCCCTTCTTTACATTATATTTCTACTCTCCCACATTCTTTATATTCAAGATTCTTCATACATCGACAACATTCGATAACATCACCCCCTTCATCCCCCTCTATTTTCCGTTGTCTAAAGAAAACCCATATCACAACATTTTAATCATTTACTAAGTTCTTTTAGAACTTTGCAATAATTTATATTTAGGTTTACGCTGCAAATATATTATATTATTTATTAATTCAAGCATATTTAAGAAATTATTTTTAATATATACTTGATATTTTATTAAGATTACGCAATCAACCTCTCCAAATCTTATATAAACAATCTTATATAGCTATAGATAAATAAAATATTAGCCACCAATATTTTTATAATTAGGTAGAATAAAAGTAGATACAAAAGCCATATTATACCTATACATATACTCCATCAAATGGTATACAGGCTTTGTAGCAATGTTGCAAAGTTCTAAAAGAACTTTATTTGAAAATAATTTCATGCTATAATAAACACTAATAAAAAAATCACAGCTATGTTAAAAAGGCTAAAGTCAGTCAGTACGTTGCTGTTCTTAATGGGCGTCTCTACAGGAACAGCTTACGCGGTTGCCGAATCCGGTATAACCGACGTGAAAATCACACAACAAAATGACTCTTGTACCGGTATTGTGAAAGACACAACAGGTGAAACCGTTATCGGTGCATCTGTGGTAGTAAAAGGTACCACCAACGGAACAATCACCGGTATTGACGGTGACTTCTCTTTAAACAATGTCAAACAAGGAGACATTATCCAGATTTCTTTCGTTGGATATAAAACGGTAGAAGTAAAATGGAATGGTCAGCCTCTAAACGTTACATTAAAAGACGACACGGAAATGTTGGGAGAGGTTGTAGTTACCGGTTACGGTGGCAAACAATTACGTACCAAAGTAACTAACTCTATTTCGAAAGTAAATAAAGAAGCCTTAACTGTAGGTGTACATTCCAATCCTGCACAAGCACTGTCTGGCGCAGTTTCTGGTTTGAGAGTAATTCAAAGTTCGGGTAACCCAGGCTCTACTCCAAGCATTGTCCTTCGTGGTGGTACTAATTTGGATGGAACAGGAGCTCCACTAGTATTAATAGACGGTCAATTACGTGATGGATTGAGTGATATTAACCCTGAAGACATTGAATCCATGGATGTTTTAAAAGATGCCGGTGCTACTGCATTGTATGGTGCACGCGCCAGCAATGGTGTTATTCTTATCACTACAAAAAACGGGAAACAAGGTCGTGCTGAAATCAATTTAAAAGCCAGATTAGGCTTTAATTATGTCAATACTCCGCATGAATTCTTAAATGCCGGAGACTATCTATATTGGATGCGTAATGCATATAACAATACCCCATGGGCACCGAAAGGCAATTTGACCGGTGCACAACCAATGGGTACAGGTAACCCTTACGATGAAACCATGAAATGGAATGTAATGGCATATTCACCTCAATACGACTATTTGCTTCAAAAAGGTTGGCAAAAAATGGAAGACCCTATTAATCCGGGGAATTACCTAATTTATAAGAACACCAACCCTGCTGATTACAATTTCAATGACCCCGCCATAACACAAGACTACAATATCAATATGTCTGGTGGCAATGAGAAAGGCTCATACTATGCAGGATTAGGATATAACAAATCTGAAGGTCTTCCTATCACTTCTTTCTATGAAAGATATAGCTTTATCTTCAATGGGTCATACCAACTAAACAAGTGGTTAAAAGCCAGTTCGAACTTCAACTACAACCGTGCCAATTGGGATTCAATGCCAGGTTCACAAACTAGTGAAGCAAACTATTTTGGTCGTATATTATCTGTACCAACAACTGCACGCTATGAAGATGAAGATGGAAATAAATTATTAGGTCCTAATACAGGAGATGGTAACCAAAGCTTCCAAGCTGAAAAATGGACTGAAGACAATCAAACTGACAAATTTACTATGATTCAAAGCTTAGAAGCCAAACTTCTAAAGAATCTAACGTTAAAAGGTACAGCTAACTGGTATTATTCCGAAGGTGCTTATGAGTCCTTTACCAAAGACTATCAAACCAACCAAGAAGGTACCTCTTGGAATCGCACACGTAAATCAACAGCCAAGTTTGAACGCACCTTTTCACAAACCTATAACCTTGTATTAAATTATAATACTACGATTGCAAGAGAGCACACACTTGACGTAATGCTGGGAGGAGAACTCTATGACCAACAATATAAAATGATGTATGCCGAAGGTTCGGGAGCACCTACAGACGATTTTGCCGATCTTAACCAAACATTAACAGATGAAGGCAAACGTAAAATCGATAGCGAACATTGGGAAAAACGTATTGCATCATATTTCGGTCGTATTAATTATGACTACCAAGGCAAATATCTTTTCTCTGCTGTATTCCGTAGAGACGGTTACTCTTCTCTATTGGATAACCGTTGGGGCTTTTTCCCTGGCGTATCCGCCGGATGGATTTTCGGTAAAGAAAAATTTATTCAAGATGCACTTCCTTTCTTATCTTTCGGTAAGTTACGTGCCAGCTATGGTGTAAACGGTAATGCTTCCGGAATCGGAGCATATACTTTACAAGGAAGTTATAACCCAGCTACTTACAATGGTAATACAGGCTTCTTAATCGGTGCATTGCCTAATCCAACCTTAAGATGGGAAAAGACCACAACTTTTGAGTTTGGTACTGATCTTAGCTTCTTCGAAAATCGCTTGAATGCTAACCTGACTTACTATAACCGTCTGACTTCAGACAAATATGCAGCTTTCAGCTTGCCTTCTACCACCGGTTTCTCTTCTATTACAAACAATAACGGAAAATTCCGCAACCAAGGTATTGAAATTGAATTATCCGGTACTATCCTCCGTACAAAAGATTTTTCTTGGGAAATGAGAGGAAACATCACTTACAACAAGAACAAAGTAGTTCAACTACCCAACAATGGTAATGACAGAAACCGCCAAGATGGACAACAAATCTACACCGGACGTAAAGTCACTAATGATAAGGGAGATTTGGTTGATGAACTCATTTATGTAGGTGGTTATCAAGAAGGAATGGAACCTGGTGTTCTTGTTGGCTATGTAGCAGAAGGCATCTTCCAGAATGATGCAGAGATTAATGCAGCATACTCTCAAGGCAAAGTTACCTCAGGAAATATACAAGGGAAAACCCAATATACACCTGCAAAATGGGCAACATTGACAGATGCAGAAAGGAAAAACGGTATTCTACTTACTCCGGGCGATGTGAAATGGAAAGATATCAATGGTGACGGTATGATTGACAGTTTCGACCAAAAAGTACTTGGTAACACGACCCCGCATTGGACAGGCGGTTTCACGACCACATTCAAATGGAAAGGTTTCACATTATATGGAGCATTTGACTTTGCATTGGGATTTTGGAACTATGACCCTACTACTCCATGGTATTTGGGTTGTATGCAAGGAACCTATAACACAAGTACAGAAGTGTTCGACACTTGGACAGAAAGCAACCCAGGTGCTAAATATCCCAAATATGTATATGCGGATCAGTTAGGCGCTGCCAATTACAATCGTGCTTCTACTCTTTTTGCTTATAGAGGAGATTATTTGGCCATTCGTGAACTGTCATTGAGCTATTCTTTACCTAAAGCATTGGCTAGCAAGCTCTATTGTCAAAAGCTAGACCTCTCTATAACAGGACAAAATTTAGGTTACCTGACAGCAGCTCCTGTTGCTTCTCCCGAGGTTTCAAGAGGAGGAGGTGTAGCCTCAGGCACAGGTTATCCCCTTCCACGCACTTTACTTTTTGGAATTAACGTAACATTTTAATAATTAAACCATTATGAAAAAACATAAATCAATTATACTAGGTGCTATATTACTGACTACTAGTATCATAGGAACATCTTGCAGCGATTGGTTGGAGTTAGAACCTATTGATAACTATGGCAGCCAATCTTATTGGAAAACAGAAGCTCAAGTTGCCGGCTATGTAGACGGCTTACATAAACACTTACGTGATGCAACCTGGCAACATACGATTATTTTTGGTGAATTGAGAGGTGGACACTATGTGGATGGAACCAGTTCTGACGGTATGACTACCAGTTATGGTGACATTCGCCTGCAAAATCTAGATGCTGACCATACGGGTGTTAGTAAATTTGGAGACCTTTATGGACGTATTACCAACTGTAATCTGCTGATTGCACGTGTCACAGATGCCACATATTTGGACGAAGCCAAGAAAAATTATTATCTGGCCATCGCCTATGGCTTACGAGCTTTCTACTACTTTGACCTGTATCGTGTTTATGGCGGTGTACCTTTAAGATTAGATGTAGCCGTAATCGATGGAGAACTTGATCCTGTTAAACTATACATGAAACGAGCCAAACCTAGTGAAGTCATGGCGCAAATCAAAAGCGACATTCAGCAATCTATCTCTTTATTTGGCAACCAAACTTCTTTCGACCCCTATGGACGTGGTAAAAAATGTTATTGGAGCAAAGCTGCAAGTGAATGTTTAGCCGGTGAGGTATACTTATGGAATGCCAAAGTAACAATCGGCGACCAAACTGCTAATGAAGCAGATTTAGCTACTGCCAAACAATATTTTTTGAGCGTAGCTAATAACTACAATTTAAAAATGTTAGACAACTTTAGTAAGGTATTCGATGCAACTAATAAAGGAAATGACGAAATCATCTTTGCTGTACGATATCTAGAAGGTGAAGCAACGAACAACAATGGCTCATATACCTATTCCAACGATACCGGACAAACTGCCGCTCAAAGTTATAGAGAAGACGGTTCTCGCTGGAATGACCCATTAGGTCTCAAAAATGGATATAATATGTCTATGGAATATCAAAAAGGTATGTTCACTCAATTTGATGAAACAGACACCCGCTTGGATGCAACCTTTATGGGCTCTTACAGATATAAAGATGAGGAAAACAAAACAGGTTTTTATCTGAACGGCGTACACACTATCAAAAATATTGGTTATATCAATGCAACAGGAGATCGTATCATGTGCGGTGATTACATTTTCTATCGCCTACCATGGGTCTATTTATCATTAGCCGAAATAGCTAACATGGAAGGCAATAACGCTGATGTGGAAAAATATATTAATTTAGTTCGCAAACGTGCTTATGCCACCAATTGGGACGAAGCAACTTATGGATATACTGCAGGTTCTTTTACAGATAATGAATTAGCCATCTTCAATGAAAAGAATAAAGAATTTATCCAGGAAGGACAACGCTGGTGGGATTTATGTCGTATGACTTTAACTAAAGGTGGTAAGCATCTAGTATTCTGTAAAGAAGCATCTTTAGACGGAATAAACCCTGTACTAAATGAATCAGTAGCTTACAAAGTACTATGGCCACTTGATAAGACTATTCTTAGCAATGACAGCACTTTAGTGCAAACACCAGGCTATTAATAAAATATTATTTTATAATAATATAGATTTCGTTTTAACATAGAGTAAGTGGTGCGATTGTGATAATCGTGCCACTTCATTTTATCAAATTTTCTATGATGAATTTGCCGCAATTCATCTCTAATTACTTATCTTAGCCTCAAAATGACAACCTTATATCATCTAATCATGCAGAAAACAAAACTAAAAATGAAAAAATGGGTAATTCTCCTCACCGTTTGCCTGTCATCATCAATGCTATTCGCGCAAACAGCATTTTCCCCCGAACAACATAAAACTGTTTGTTCTGAACGAAGTGACGGACGTTATCTCAGCACCTACGGAGTAGTACATGCCATGCTCAAAGATACCAAACCACTCTATGCATTCCGACATGATTTCACCCGGCAAGAATTTGCCGAATGGCAAAAAGAGGTACGGACAGCCATGATAGAAATCATGCATCATCCCCACATCACCGGTCAGCCAATACCTGTTTGTATAGAGAAAATACAGAAAGACGGTTATCGGCAAGAGAAATGGGAGTTCTATCCACTGCCTCACTGTGTTTCTACTTTTTATATACTGATTCCCGATAAAGTTAAAATACCCGGTCCTGCCGTACTCTGCATTCCCGGCTCGGGTATGACAAAAGAAAACCTCATCGGAGAAGTTTCCGCCAACAATATGCGGGCGGCTATGGCCTTAAACATTGCAAAACAAGGATATATCTCAGTTGCCGTAGATAATGCGGCAGCGGGAGAGGCAGCCGACCTGGAACCTTTGACAGGAACAAGTTATGATTATGATACTCCGTCACGCATTTTGCTGGAATTGGGATGGAGCTATTTAGGCTACACTTCTTTTCTAAATAAACAAGTTTTGGAATGGATGAAATGCCAACCCTTCATACGCAAAGACCGCATTGTTGTCAGTGGTTTCTCTTTGGGGACTGAACCTTTAATGGTATTGGGCGTCATGGACCCTTCCATTTACGCTTTTATCTACAACGATTTCTTATGCCAAACACAGGAACGGGCTATCGTGATGACAGAACCGGACCAAAGGGGACGTCGCCCTTTTCCCAATTCCATCCGTCATTTAATACCCGACTTTTGGAAATACTTTAACTTTCCTGATATAGTGGCTTCTCTTGCCCCTCGCCCCATCATTCTCACAGAAGGAGGACTGGACAGAGACTTCAATTTAGTAAAACGAGCCTATGAAATCAGCGGACATCCGGAAAACGTTGAAACACATCATTATCAGAAATATACGGCACCGGAGACACGTAATACTGCTCAAAATTTACCTGAAGGACTCGGCAGAGCCTCTTTCTATGACTCTGTAAATGTAGATGGGCCGAACCATTACTTCAAAAATGAATTTGTACTGCCATGGCTGGACAAAGTCCTGGCCGAATAACTCTTAAAATAAGACTAAAAAGCCGCAGCTTCGTTTCCCAACGTTACTGCGGCTTTCAATCTTATTAAAAACTAATATTATTTCTTCATTATCTCTTCGCAAAGCGTATAGCTGCGAATCATCATTCTGGGAATATGGAACGGTCCCTTGAAGATATTACCCTTAGCCGGCTGTGCCACTGTTCCGTCACGATGCAGATAGCCATACCATTCACCATATTCTTTATCAGGGAAATGGGCATAGGTCCAGTCGCTGATTTGCTTATGCATCTCCAGATATTTTTCATTGCCCGTGGCCTGATAAGCATACAGAGTGGCAATAATGGCCTCTGTCTGCGGCCACCAGAACTTCATATCCTGAGAATAATCCTGGGGAGGAAGATTCTTGCAATCACGGAAATTAATGATACCGCCATATTCTTTGTCCCATCCCCAGTCCCAGGACCAGTCAAGGATAGTCAATGCCATATCCACCAATTCTTTATCCCAATTGCGGCACTTGGCCTCTTCCAGAATAAACCAGGCCGTCTCGATGCAGTGTCCCGGATTGATGGTGCGACCGTTGATAGAATCGATAAATTCTCCGTCAGGACCTACCATTTCAAGCAATGCCTTGAATTCAGGATGCATGAAATAAGTACGCAATGCCTTGATGGAACGGTCTATCTGCTCTGTCAGCAACGGGTCGTTGATAGCCGCACGGATGCGTGAAGCGGTATTTACCAGAATCATTGTGATGGAATGTCCCTGCGATTTCAACGTATCCAGATACTTCGGCTCCAATATGCCCGGAGTGTTCAGGAAATGCATGATGCGCTTGAACAGCTCCAGTGCTTTTTCGGCATAAGTATGGTCTCCCGATGCAATGGCGTATTCCGACATGGCAATGGCGGCAAAGCCTTCCGAAAAGACATAACGGCGTTTACGCAACGGAGTTCCGTCTTCCATCACTTCAAAATACATGCGTCCGTCGGCATCGAAACAATGAGCCTCGATAAAGTCGATACAGCTTTTTGAAGCAGCCAGCCATTCGGGATTCTTCTCTATATTATTATAGGCATAAGCTGCGATAAAGCCGAAACGTCCTTGAAACCATACCGATTTGGTGGTGTCCATCAGACTTCCGTCACGGTCGAGGCAAGTGTATACACCACCATGCTTACGGTCAAGACCGTTTTTCAACCAAAACGGAAGAATGTTTTCGGTCAGATCCTTCTTATAGCATGCTGCCCAATTCGACAAATATTCGTTTACATTCATAAAAACAAATGTTTTATTTAGAATTTATTACATCTTTCAAAGAAGTTAATTGCTTCCAGTTCTTTCTTCATGGCAGCTTCTTCTTCATCGGTCATATTTTGGAACGGAGTGCGGTTCTTACCCAAATCCAGCCCAATCAGTTTCATAATGCGTTTGCCACCGACAATATTGCCGCGATAATGGCAGATAACATTGATTACTTCCTGTGCAAAGTTCTGACGTTCGCGGGCCAGTTCCAGGTCTCCGGCTTTCCATGCTTCAATGATGCCTACCAGTTCTTTACCGTTATAATTGGTTGTTCCACCGATACCACCCTGAGCACCGCCCATGGCAAGACAAGGCAGAATTGTTTCATCCTGTCCGTGAAGCATATCGAACTTACCGTTCTTGTAAAGGCGGCACTGGTTATATTCATACATACTTTCGAAAGTATATTTGATACCGGCAAAGTTTGGAATACGTCCGTCCACAGCTTCAAGGAAAGCCACCATTGACAAGAATGCACCGTTGAATGCAGGAATATGATAGAAATAGAAAGGAAGTTCGGGTGCACCGCAAGCGATTTCTTCGCAATATTTCACAAGTTCTTCAATACGGCTCACTTTCGGAAAGGGAGGAGCCATGGCACCGATACCCCATGCGCCAATCTTTTGGGCATGTTCAGCCAAACGCTTGCTGGACTTCACGCAAGTGCTTCCCACATGTACGATAACCTTAAAACCTTGAGGAGCAACTTCCATCCAACGTTCTGCCAGTTTCATGCGCTCGTCTTCGGTCAGCATATAACCTTCACCGGAAGAACCATTGATAAATACTCCTTGAAGACCATTCTTTACCAGCAATTGGCAATATGCTTCAATCGGTTCATAATTCACTTCTCCGTTTTCATAAAACGGGGTAAAAGGTGCGTCAATAAGTCCGATAATCTTTTCCATAACTATTTCTTTTAGAGTTTTACTTTTCCTATTAATTTTCTGATTTTTCCTTCACCGATAACCGGAGCATGCGGGTCTTCGGGATAAACGATGGCAAACTCACCGGGTTGTAAGGTGGCAAACAAGGTGGGTCTATCGCTATAAAGCGCACAGTCTCCCTCCTTTTGGTAAGCCTGAGCCTGATGTTCCAACGTTTCAACAGCCTTCCAACCGATAGTTTCCTGCCCCGTCAAAAGGATATGCACATCAATGTAATCGCGATGCATTTCCAGCACTTGCTTGTCGGCAGGAACACATTCGGGATTTACATTATTAATAAATAAGTTATCGCCATCCAGTTCAATGCGTCCCAAAGGAGCATTCAGCAAGTCATGCGTCTTTACATAATCAAATAATTGTTTGAACAGCGGATGAAGGCTTTCTATCCGCGAACTGTTCTCTAATCTTGAAACTATCATCGTTATTTTTTGTATAATTTAATCGACCATATTATCTGTCTTCGGGCGCAGGAAGAACAACTGAAGAGCCAAAGCAACCAGAACGATGACACTCAACATGGCAAAGCCCTGTCCCAATCCACCTCCGTCAGTCCATTTGCCTAAAAGCTCCGTTACGGCTGCACCGGCAAATACGCCTGTCATGTTCATGATTCCGTATGCCGTTCCACGATGTTTGTCTGAAACAAACTGACACAGAATCGGCATATTGTTGGCATCGAAGATACCGTAACCCACACCAAAGAGCAAGCCGGCTCCCACCACACTCACAAAACTGTGTCCGAAACCCAACAGCAACAAGGAAGGAACCGTCAGTCCCAAGCA
>OBJF01001993.1_pt1 | contig 15998 bp, 10 predicted proteins | sample 1519091 | NCBI WGS metagenome assembly OBJF01 (sample SAMEA2452124, study PRJEB22498) | human gut metagenome | biome: human feces; feature: human gut; material: feces | place: Australia | collected 2012
ATAGAAGGAAGCCGATACATTTACCGTCAATCCTTTCCACATAAACATCGTATTGGCAATACCCCGGTACCTGGGATCTGCCTGACCGACATAAACCTTATCGGAAGCCTTCCAGATATCCGTCCGGTTACCGTCTTTATCCAAAAAAATCTCCTGTCCGTTGGCCGGATCGATTCCCAGAGAACGAACGACATAAATACCGTTTTGCGGACGTCCTTCATAAAACAGATTGGCGACATCTACATCCTCTTTCAGATAAGCCTCGTTCTGGGCTTTAATGGCTTCCGACAGCTTCGAAACATAATTCTTATTGTAAGTCAGCTGACCACCGATAATCCAGTTGATATCCCGCTCAGCATTCCGGATAACATAAACACTGGCAGAGGCTTCCCAACCGTTGTTTTTCACTTCTCCGACATTGTCGACGTAGGAAGCAAAACCGTTGGAATGCGGCAGATCCATATTGGAAAGCAAATTAGAGGTTTTCTTGGTATAAACGTTGAATTCCCCCTTCATACGTCCTTTCCACAATCCGAATTCCACCCCGAAGTTGAATTCATCGGTTTTCTGCCAGGTCAGATAAGGATTACCCAATCCCTGCAATTCCGCTCCGGTCCAATACATATACCGGTTGTCCGTAATATATTTATACAACGTATTGGCACCGTCGGATCCCTGCTGTGTACCGGTCTGTCCGTAAGAAGCTTTCAACCGCAGAATATTTGCAAAACTACCCTTCAGGAATTTTTCATTGTGCAGGTTCCAGCCGATACCGGTACTCCAGAAAGGAGCATATCTTTTTTTCGAACCGAAATCGGATTTCCCATCCACCCGATACGAAAAATCCACGAAATAACGGTTATCATAGATATAATTGACATTGGCTGTCAATCCCAACCGACGGCTTTTGGATTTGGATCCGCCGGGACCTTCGTCTTTGGCATATTGCCGGGCACTGGCCAGAAAATGGATATCCTCATTCGTAAAACCTTCGGCAGCGATGGCATAATTATACCCCTCGGATTCATTCAGCGAATAATCCAAACCGACATACACCTGATGTTTATCGGCAAAAGTCCTGGTATACGAAAGCGTTATATTCCCGGTATATTCATTCGTACGTCCGGTGGTATAATCATAAGTTCCCCGGCGCAGGAATCCCTCGTCGGTTTCATATTGCGAATCGTCGGTGAAAGTGGAATGTTCTGCGGGCAAAAACCGATCAGACGTATTGTCCGTAGCCGTAATCCCGACTTGTCCGCGTAAGGTCAAGCCTTCGAACGGATTCCATTCTATGGCGAAATTATCCGTCAGCGTACGGTAACTACTCTTATCGAAACTGTTCAGGGTGGCATCGTACAACGGATTTTGATATCCTTGGTAATGAGCATGAAAACCGTCGAACATCCGCACCAGTTTTCCATTCTCATCATACGGAGCATTATAGGGTTGTTGTTTTACATAATCACTGAACGTACCGTATTTACTCTCTTTACTTTTGGTTGTCCCGTAAGAAGCCTGATTTTTAAAGGTGAAATTTTTCACTTTATACATTAAGGTCAGAGAGGTGTTCAGACTTTTACGCTCGGAATCCCGCATGGCTCCCTGTGTATTTTTATAGCCCACACTGGCACTCCAGCGGAATTCGTCGCTTCCACCCTCCATACGTAAATTATAATGCGAACCGACCCCTGTGTGCAACGGTTTACTCAACCAATCGGTATCTGTGCCGGAGGCAATTGCCCTTTTCCGTTTGGCATAAGCCTCTTTATACCATACATCATTACTCGGCAGGCTTTCATTCTTATACAATCCGAGATCCCACTCCAACTGCAATTTTTCAGCCGCATTCAACAAATCGTAAGAGGTCAGGTCAGGAGCTTCGATATCGATCCCTATTTCTGCATTAACGCGCAATTTACCGGCTTCCGGTTGCTTTGTCGTCACCACAATCACTCCGTTAGAACCCCGCGAACCGTATATCGCCGTAGCAGCAGCATCTTTCAGGATATTGATCGATTCGATTTCCTCGTCGTTATAGTCCATCAAACGCTCCAATGCTATTTCAAAGCCATCCAGGATGATCAACGGGGTATTCACCTCATTGCTCAGGCTTTCGTTATACTCCTGTACACTCATAGGCAGAGAAGAATTACCCCGGATATTCACTTGCGGCATCCGGTTGGGATTGCTACCGTTAATATTATCCACAGCCAGATTAATGGACACATCTATATTTTTCAGTGTCTGAAGCAGATTCTGGCCTTTATAGATTTTCAATTGCTCCTTATCGATCGATGAAACAGCTCCGGTATAACTCTCTTTCGCTTTCTTGAAAATACCGGTCACCACTACTTCCTCCATCTCTGCCACCTCTTCCTGCAGGGTAACGTCCAGTTCGGTACGTGTGCCCAAAGGAAACTCCTGCATTTTCATACCGATCATCGAGAAAACCAGAACGTGTTCACCTTCGGGTAACGTCAGGGTATATTTACCGTCGATGTCCGTAGAAGTTCCCAGCGTCGTCCCTTTCAATACTACCGTTACTCCGGGAAGTACATGGCCGGCAGCATCTCTGACGACCCCCTTTACCACTTTTCCATTCACTTGCTTCCGGCTAACTGCCGGACGCACGATAACGGTCTGGTCTTCAAAAACAAATTCTACATTCTTATCGGCAAACAAACGTTTCAGCAATCCACCGACCTCTTCATCGTCGGCCCGAACCGTCAAAACATTTTGTCCCTGAAAATGCTTCTGATCGTAAAAGAAAAACAAACGGGTCTGTTGCTGAATTTCTTCAAACAACTGCATCACCGTACAATTCCGCAAGTTCAGGGACACCCGTTGGTTTTGTGCAACCGACCTGGCCGATACACTCACACACCCCAAAATCATAAATAAAACCATTAATTTCATCATCCTTCCGATTTGCCTTAATTTCCCGGACCTGGGAAATCGTACAATTTCTTTTTTTTTCATAAATTTGTGAATTGGTTAATACTATTATTTGCTATGATAGTTTGATCTCCGCCGGAAGAGGGTGGCAGCCCTTTTCCGGTTTCTTTTGTTATTTCACTTGAATAATACCTTGTTGGATAGTAAAATGTACACTGGTGGTACGTTCTATCTTTTTCAACACGTTTTCTATGGTCTCGCTCCGCTCCAGTACTCCGCTGAATTTACGCGTCCGGACCGTCTGATCGGTAAAAACAGCCTGTACACAATACCAGTCGGCCAATTCCGTCATAATTTCCTCCAAATCAGCCTCTTCGAAATAAAATACTCCCTCACGCCAGGCCGTATATTTGCGTACATTCACCTGAGTGACCCGGATCTGTGTCCCCACGGTTTCCGCCAGCTCGCCCGGTCGTAACACCACCTCCCGTTTTCCGCCGTTCTCCACCTGTACGCTTCCTTTTACCAACACTGTCTGTACCTTTTGCTTCCGGCAGGTATTTACATTAAACTCTGTTCCCAACACTTTGACAGCAACCTGACCGGCATGTACAATAAAAGGACGGTTTTCATCCCGGGTCACTTCGAAATAGGCCTCCCCTTCCAGTTCTACCTCCCGGGTATCGCCGAAAGCCACCGGATAAACCAAACGCGAGCGGGCATTCATCCACACCCGTGTCCCGTCGGACAGCACCAAATGATATTCAGCTCCCTGAGGAACATCCAGCCGGTTCATCCGGCTGATCTTCTCCCCGCCCTGATCCGCAGCATAGAACAATTGTTTGTTTTCCGGATGATTCACCACCTCTTCTCCTGCCCCGATCTTACCTTCCCGGGCAGAAAGATCGATCCGGCGGCCATCAGACAGCGACAGGATAACACCGGGACGCCCACTCTGTCCAACGGTCTCCTGAGCATCGGCCAACTTCTCTGCCGGAGCCTGATCTTCACCACGCCACAAATAAAATGAAGTAAAAGCAATGGCAACCATAGCCGCGACAGAGGACATATAAGAGATCCGGCGATGCAGGCGTTTTCTTTGTATGGCGGAATTCAATTTTTTCCACGCCTGTTCCTGGTCATAACGATCCATATATTCCAACGAACGTCCGATCCGGTAACAATCGATGAAAGTTTTTCTATTTTGTTGTTTTTCATTAGTCATTATTCACTCTTTTTATATTGTAGAGTGAAAAAGTAGTTGAATGAATGACAAGTAAAATGTTAATATTTATTAAAACGAATAAAATAAAAAGGAGAGATGATAATCTTTTCTCAATTTTTTCAACGCCCGGGCTAAATGTGTCTTTAAGGTATTTACCGACATACCGAGTTCCAAAGCAGCTTCCACACATTTTTTATTTTCCAGGATAACCGCTTTGATGGCAGCTATTTCTTGCTTCGGTAATTTCTCCAATTTCAGCATCAATTCTTTTTCCTGCCGTTCCAGTTCTTCCCTTTCCAGGACAGCCTCCTGTGGAATCTCCACCGGGACTCCTGTCAGTAATTCCATCGGCACCAGCTTCTTCTTCTTCAAAACAGCCAATGCTGCATTATGTACGGAAGTATACAGATAACTACGAAAATTGCCGGTAATGGCGCGATAATATTTTCTTTCCCAGAAAGCGACAAAGAAATCCTGAACAATATCCTCGGCCAATTGGAAAGAATCGGTCAACTGTACGACATACACACACAATTGCATATGATACACATCGAACAGCAGACGAAACCCTTCCTCCGGCATTTCTTGCAGTAGTCTCTGGATCTCTTTATCTCTATCGGCACCATATCTCTTCATAATAACGCCCTACGATCGAAATCACAAAGATAGTAAAATTGACCTATATTGCATAAAGTAGAAATTTTCAGATTCACTGTTGTCAGCAGCAATATGGTAAGTAAAAAACAATCTCTTCGTTTCATTCCATCTTCTATTTCTTTAATTTTGCTTTCCGAAAACAACCGATCAGCACGTATAACGATCGAAAAAAATAAAATCATGTCAATAGAAAAAGTCAAAGCTTATTTTGCCACCCTGGGTCGTGAAAAAGAAGTCATGGAATTTCCAGTGTCCAGTGCAACCGTCGAATTAGCCGCACAGGCATTGTCCGTCGAACCGGCACGTATAGCTAAAACCCTCTCTTTCCAAGGCGAAGACGAAAATCATTGTATCCTGATCGTCACTGCCGGAGACGCAAAAATCGATAACAGTAAATTCAGACATTTCTTCAAAATGAAAGCCAGAATGTTAAGTCCTGAGAAAGTGGCAGAATCGACAGGCCATGCCATCGGAGGCGTCTGCCCCTTCGCTAATCCTGAAGGCGTACGAACTTATCTGGATATTTCCCTGCAAAGATTCGACACCGTTTTTCCGGCCTGCGGCAGTAGCAATTCAGCCATCGAATTGCATTGTGACGAATTATTCCGATACGCCCTGGCTATCCAATGGATCGACGTCTGTAAATAAAAATCTTTAAGTTATCGGAACTTTTATCGCCGAAAAAGCAGCATTATTTCTGTATTTGTCCGTCTTCAGTATTCGGGATTGGAGACCCGGCCGTTTCTGCCGGCCATCTATCTTTTTGATCTATATCAAAAATGAAGCAAGATATTTCCCATACATTTGTCTATTATAATCTGAAATAAATCATCGATTCACATGAAAACAGAATTAGACAAATGTATGGCCGGTGAGTGGTACGACTGTCATGATCCTATTTTTATCACACAAAAAGGGAAAACCCGCCAATTGTTGGCACGCTATAATGCACTGTCTTACGAAGAGAAAAAAACAAAACAGGAAGTCTTGAAAGAAATGTTCGGCAGTATCGGTAACAACGTATCTGTCGGTACTCCGTTCCTATGTGATTATGGTTGTAATATTCATATCGGCGACAATGTATCTGTCAATATGAACTGTTCTTTTATCGATTGTAATAAAATCACCATAGGCAGCCATGTTTTAATCGCTTCCAATGTACAAATCTATACAGCAACCCATCCTATCGAGTTGTCCGAACGGCTCACTCCCGGTTGGACTCCGGATAAAGCTGCCTATTTCTGCCGTACTTATGCACTTCCTGTGACTATCGAAGACGGTTGTTGGATCGGTGGCGGTGTGATCATATTACCCGGAGTGACTATCGGCAAAGGGTGTGTAATCGGAGCCGGAAGTGTCGTAACCAAAAATATTCCGGCCGATAGTCTGGCAGTAGGTAATCCTTGCCGGGTAATCCGTGAGATCAACAAAAAATAAGTACATGGTAAAGTCAGTCGCTTTTGATTCAGACGGAACTATCGCATCACAGCTAAAGGAACCCGCAGCTGCTTCATTTCCCTGAAACAATGCGGACTGGATCCTGTTTCGTCATATCCTCCTCACAGTTCAGGCCCAGAGAAAACGGATTATTTCTTAAAAACAGGCTTTCATTCTGCAGCGAAAAGACAGACGTCATCTTACAGTTCGATTAAAGTACCCCCAAACAACAATCCTCCGGCAGAAAATCATGCCGGAGGATTGTTTATAGTCTTCGGCTATTTACCCGTTCCTATCCAGGTACATTTATGCCAGATATATTCCAACGGACCTTGTTTATGCCTGGCCAGCCACCATTTACAAAATCTCAGTTGTAACAGAAATATCAAAAAGCCGACCAATAAACTAAAGGTATATCCACAATAAGGGGTAAGATTCAGACCTATAGGGAAATAAATGAAAACACCTATTATGGATTGAGAGATGTAATTGGTCAGGCTCATTTTACCATAAAAACGCAAACCGGCGACTGCTTTGCTGAAATTTTTATGTTGATAAAGCAGAATAAACGAAGCCACTAAAACCAAAGTAAAAGCCAGCTTCTGCCACATATCGAATGCTGTTCCCACAGTTTGCTGCACGATTGGGTCATTTTCCATGACCAGTTCCTTTAAGGTGTATAAAGGAGCAAAAGAAATAGCAGAAATGATGAGTACTTTTGTCCCAAAAGCTATATTCTTTTCATTCGTCATGAAAAGTTGTTTTCTGCCGATAAAAAAACCTAACAGAAATAATCCGGCAGTCTGTACGAAACGTCCGGCATTTACCGCCCATAAAAAACTTGCTTTTTGTCCCAAAGTAACGTTACCCAGGAGGAAATCCCTCCAATTTCCCGCTTTGGTGTAATCCGCCACTTCCCCGTACATCTCAGCAACTTTCAAATCCGGTAAGCGATGCGCCGGATTGATCAGGTTGGCTATGTAATGATACCACTCGACAGGCTGCAGGAGTAAGACAACTGCGGCGACCCCAATAGCCCTGTCGCTCCAGCTCCGGGTAAGAAATAAAACAACCCCGACAACAACAAACAACAACAATACATCTCCGGCAGGAAAAAAGGCGGCATTCCATGTTGCAAATACACCCAATAACGCCAGACGCCACAGAAAACGATAGCCGAAATCCTTCCCTTGCTTTTTTTGATTGTTACTTTGCATGTAAAAGGTAAATCCGAACAACAATGCAAAGATGGCATAGGCCTTTCCGGCAAAAAGAGCAAAAATACTGTTCAAAACCCCCTGATCCAATACATTTAACCAACCTGGAGAATTTTCAGGATAAACCGGAAAAATAAAATGTTCCAGGTTATGTACCAAGAGAATAGCCATTACCGCAAAACCACGCAAAGCGTCTACAACTTCGATACGAGAACTTTTATCTACCAATTGTTGTTTCATGAATATTTATTTAATAGTTTTCTGACGAGTTTATTCATCGGCTTTTCAAAACGACAATAGGAGAGCAGACTCTCCGTTCAATTCTCTATATCTTTCCCCTTATAAACCTGTAAATGTAGAAAATTAATACGAAAAACTAAATAAAGCTTAATTTTTATTCTTTCAATACCAATGTATGGGCTTAGCTGTAAGGAACCGAAAGAGTTCGCCGAAATCATATTATTCATGTGAATGGTCAAATGGATACTCCTTTTTTATCGGCTTTCTGTACCGGGTGATTCCGGCTGACGGTGTTTGCCTGCCTTGTGCCTTCCTGACAGACGGGCGCCTGCTGCGACTGATCCTGCTTTTTGTTCTTGTCCGGATCCCATTTGAAAAAATCAAACTTCGCCCGCTCGTAGTCGGCACGGACGAAAGCACTGAACAAGTTTCCCTCGTTGTCGGTCATGCCCTTGATGCAGGTCGCCTTACCCTGTGCCAGTGCTACCTGCAACTCTCCTGTAAGATCTTCCTCTTTCAGCCGTGTGGGGAATTGTGATATAATCAGGTTAATTGTGGCACGGAAATAGAGGTAAAAGGCTATGGCGCAAAGGGAAAGGAAAGAATAGGGAACGAGTGGCTAGAAGATGGCGTGAAGTGGCTTACCGGCAAGAAAGAATAGCATCCCGATACAAAAACTTCAAAATAAAAAGCGTATCTTCGCAAAAAAACATAAAAAAATACAACCCGATATGATTACCAACCGAGAAGAAGTGATAGATAAAGCATTTAAGGTGTTTCTGAAGATGAATTACGAAAAGGCGAGTATCAGCACGCTGGCGAAAGCCTGCGGAGTGGTAAAGACAGGGGTGGTGTATTATTTTCCCCACAAACTCGACCTGTTCATGGCGGTGGCAGACAAGTATGCCATACAAATGCAGACGCCGTCCAATAAGTTCGCAGAACCGGCAGAAACACTTGCGGAATTTATCGACCAGTATGTGGCAGGAGTAAGAACAGCCATGAACCGTATTGTCAAACTGGTGGAATGCAGTGTGGATAACAATGATTGCTGTCCCAACTTCTACTACTTCCATTTTCTTTCTCAAGTGAGGATGTACTATCCCGGAGTCCGTGAAAAAATGGAGAATACCTTCCAAAAGGAGCATGAGTTATGGAGAAAGGTAATACAAAAAGCCAAGAATAACGGTGAAATAAAGCAAGATACGGACGTGAAAAAAACTGCCTCACTGTTCCGTCAGGTGTTCTTGGGCATGTCCTATGAGCAATCGTTCCTGAACGGTCTGGACGTAGAAGAATTGAAGGACAAATTTGATAGTTTATATTCGCTACTGAAAGCCTGATTCCTTTTAGTAATATTTAAAAGATATTTTTTTCTGAACAATCGTTCAAATTTTAATATGTTGTTTATCTTTGGCGCATAATTTAACTGCCAGAGATATGGACAAGGTACATAGACAGCATGGAAGTATCGTCCTGTACGAAGAAAAAAAGGATGGTGAGCAATATATACGGATAGCATATGCTGATAATCCGGTCATTGCCCCGATGCTATCTCAAGAACCTGGGATAAGCCTGGACGGAAACGGGAACGCCTATATAAAAGCATCGGACTTCCGGCTGCCGATTTTTCACGACCGTTATTCTCCTCACACCTACATTGATTATAGCCGGCTATACGCAGGACTCCCCAAATCCAAACGGGAATACACCTTCCCGAAACTCCATCCTGATGAAGACACAATAACAGATAGAATAGAAAGATTAAAAGAGTGGGTCGATCAAAGCAGTCTGGGACATTTGCCTTTACCGTTAAGGATTGATTTGATGAAACGGATCGGTAATATACGTGTCATACAGAAAATACAATGCGAGTGCTGCAAGAAGATTTATTTTTCTGTCGGAAAGCAAAGCAACGTTCATGCACAAGTACTCTCCTGCATAAACAACTATCTGTATAAAGCTGAAAACTCTGCCGAAGCTATATTATCAGAAACAGAGAAATTGAGGATTCATGTGGAAGATAATCATAAGGAAACGGATGCAACCGTAGGTTGGGCTATCGTGATGCTTGGATATACAGTATGTTATGATGCAGCGTCTATATTGAACATAGAGGATTATTGCGGAGAAGATGACGGATCTTTCGATCCTGAAAGCTGGAATGCTGATTTCATAGGATCAATTGTCTATTCAGGTGGAAATCCTTTTGTCAAGGAAAGAAACGGTGATACAGGAAAACGAAAAGAGTATTGGCACTGGTATCTGGATATGATTCTTTCCATATATAAAAATCCCGAACGGGAAATTATCGCTTTTGTCTTGCCGGAAAAGGCAACTGAAGTACCCGTTTTTCCGGAGGAATTGATAAAAGAAGGGTTGGGAGAAATTTCCAGCTCGCCCCAAGGTCACCTGTCCCGCCCGTCAAGATATAAAATTTTACGGGCATTCCGGTCTCCCCGTATAGCAGGAAGAATCGGTATATTGTGTGCGCTTAAAGTCTTACCGATTTGGAGAAGATATTCTGGAGAAAGCCATAAAATTATTGCATTGCTCCGAAAAGCGGAGCATTACTTAGAGGAAAAAACAAATCCGGATGAAATAACGAGAATAGCGGACTACACTTCCAGTCTTGTAGAAGGACGCGACTATGGAACCGATTTTGCCCCACTTATGGCAGGCATGGCAGCTGTACAGGCTGCATATACAGTAACAGACGGTAACGATTATGAAGAAGTTGCGGAAAATGATGAAGAACTTGCCTCCGACGAATGGGATGCAGCGTTTTTAGCAAGTCTTTCCTGCAATGGAGGTGCGGCAGACTTATCGGAAATCAATCCCGAATCGAACAGGGAATTTTGGAAATGGTATCTCACCGACTGTATACCGTACGTTTATGAAAACGAGAAACATGCCGGATACCATGCCGGTAACAAAATCCGCATACCGACACCGGCAAATTGCAATGTGACGCTGTCTGATAAAATTAACCGGCTTAACTCTGCGCTCGATTCTTATATTCATGCCCCTACCGACAGAAAAGAATTATTGCGCATGCAACCGTATGTGGCAGACGGAGAACTTATCCGCATAGTGGCAGATTTTCTACAAGGCTATCCCTGCCTACCTTCCACAGCACAAGAACTGGAAAATTATTGCATGACCGGACTTTTCGATTACGACATTATAAGGTTCTGGTATTGTACAGCTTTACTGGCCTTGTCTCCAGATTCTTGTGCCATCGCTTATCTGTCAAAACTTGCCCATACCCTTATGGAACAAGGGCCGGGAGATCTCCATATATTGTATCGCATTGTACTGCTATTGCCGGAACAGAAGCATCTGCATGAACTGAACCGGGAACTTACCGATTATTACGAGAAGATAATCCCCACTCTTGTGAGCACAAAATGGTTGGCAAAGGCCAATATTCCTTACCCTGATGATTTTGAATGGAGTATATCCTTCCATTTTACTTCCGACGGGGAAATGTTCCCGACATCGAACGATAAGGGAGGCGAACAGACATGGTTTATCCTGACAGTTCGATTATTTGGACCGAGTTCTCTTTTTGATGACTATACCCGTTTCACGAGTTATCAAATTCATGTGTGCAATGGGGACAACAGCATTCATGGAGAATGGAATGAAAAAGATGGTTTTCTCCTATGCAATGGAGAATGGTCAATGAAGAATGAACTTTATACTCCCGACCAACTTGTACCCTTGATGCACAAACTTTCAAATTACGGTATCCGGTTCTCAAAAATACCTGCTAATGTATATGTCACAAAAGGAATATCCAAAAACTCTGTGGGAGAATGGATTAAGAGTGAAATGGAACTGTATGAGAATGACTATATGGAAGAGGTACGTGACAATGCCCTTGATATTCTCAAACATGACGGAGATATAGGAGATACGGTAGAAGAAATGAGAAAGAAATGGGGAGACGCAGTCCCAGTATTGAAAGACAAGCGTTTCGATGAAATCGTATCTCAATATTTCTGCCTTTCACACGAGGTGGGTATAGCTGCCGTAGGACAAGAACTTACCACCTGCGGGTATGCGCTCTATGATTTGGACGGGGACGAGATATACCTGTTGGAATTACTTCCACAAACGGATATGGAGATTTTCGAAAAGAAATGCCGTAAGTATGGCCAATATTGCAATCTTCTCAAACAGCCGCACCGTAATTTCGGGATTGCAGCACGGCATATCAGTACACGCAAGCAAATGCCCCGTGAAAAAATGGAATGGCCGGATGACGGTATCTGTTATATCGTAAGAGGTTTTGCCGGTTATTTCGCCTATGGAGAATGGAAACAAAAAAAAGAGGCGAAATGGCAAGGTACATTCATAGTCGATTTGCGTATCCGTCCCCTTCAGCCGGTGAAACTCAAAATTAGGAAAATCCATAGTTTTATATATTCGGAGGAACTGGACTTTTATGCTGCGTTGTATTCTTCTTCTTTGGGAGAGATGCCTATCGGGGGAAAGAATCCATTAGAGGCGGACAAATGGCCACGTTTATGTGATTTGAGTGTTTATGGCAATCACGAATTCCAATGGTGCGGGCATTATCTCTGTCTGGGAGATGTCCAAAGTGCCATCATTCATACAATGACGGAACGGGGAGTGAAATATGTAAGCCGTATCATGTTACCGGAAGGTCTGATGTATTCTCCCGGCTTCGGAATGGACGGGAAGGGAACGCTGTATATAACGATGGGGGACTATCATAAAGCGGACATCATCCGATATGATGACAATGGGAAATATACTGCCATGCCATTCTCCATGTTCGGGTATGGAACGTTCTGTGAGGGCTGTATTCCCGTACCGGATACAACACGTGTTCTTATGCTGCACGAATACAATGCAAGGAACAATAGTGGAATATGGCTGGAACCGGGATTGCTTGATCTCGATATGGCAACGAGAAGATGCCGTGTCGCCCCGTTTCATTATATCGGTGCCGGTTTATTCAGGTTGCGCATATTTCACGGTGACTGGATTTTGGTGGAGGGAAACAGCAACAATAATGGTAACCGCTCCGATTATGCCCGTCTCTGGAACCGAAGGACAGATGAGGTATTGCGTATCCGTCCCGGGGTGTTCGGCGGCGAGAGTTTTCACGGTGTCCATGCGTTGCCCGACGGATCTATTGTGATAAACACGCATCAACATACAGAGGACATACTGAGCCTGTCTGAAGATTTCTGGAATTTTCTTCGCACGGCAAACCGTCCGAAGAAGTTGGGGTATTGGCTCAACTATCCTAAGCCTTATCCTGACATAGACCTTTTATTACCACCCATTTCAGAAGATATTACTCTGATGCTTGCGCCACCGTGCGGAAAGCTACCGAGTGTAAAACCACAGTTGCCGAAAGAGGATAGTAAAAAACAAAAAGGACGTCCCGACTTGACAAAAACGGACGGAGTGGAGATTACGGAAGGCATATTAAAGATAAACGGGCAAAATGTCAGCCTACCATTATCATATACGACCATGACAGGTATTTTCGGTAAAGAGAAAGTTGTATTTACCCACCAGACCATGCAGGATGACAACGGCAAGACCATACAATATGACAAACGAAGTTTCCTTGTCTGGGAAGATGCCGGAGTGACTGCCGCCCGAAACGAAGAGAATGTTTATAATATTTCTGCCATATACTTGTGGATAACAGAAAATAAAGTATCTGTCCCTGTCCTGCCGATTCCTGCCGGACTATTCGGTGGAGAAATTAGGGTAGACGGAACAAAGTGGGACAAAACTTCCGATATGACAGCCCGCAGCGGAACAATGGAAATCGCGACGTCCGTGTCGGACGGTTACATGGAAATCACATTCGCCAATACCCGTGACCGGAAATCCACCTGGCAGAACTGGCGGAAAGTTATGGTTGAAAACCTTCAAGTTGCCCTTGTAAAAAGAGACCGCATCAGGCAGTTGGAAAGAAACGGTCATATAGGTAAGTTCACAGCTCCGGATAACACCCGCTTGTTGGCAGAAACGAGTGAATCTTTTCTCAGCCATGTGATTCAGGCACTTTATGCCGGATATTCCATGAGACGAAGCGAACGCTATCTAAAAGCGAATCTGCTTTTATGTCTGATAGAAGCGACAATCAAATGTATTGCATACAGCACCGTCCGGGCTTCCGATATACTCTTCGTATATTCAGGTTGTGTACTTCTCGGCTATGAAAAAGCGAACATGAAACGGTTGGGCGAAACAATGGCAAAAAAGGGCATTCGCGATTTCGTGTTCGACACCCTGATCCATGGCTGCGTTCCTGATTGGGAAGTCACGGAATATACTGTCTTTCCGGAAATTAAGAAATGGATCTCCTCACAAGTGAAAAGCGGAAACATAACGGAAGCGAAAGCTGCATTAAAAAATATTTCTTGTATTTCAGAGAATATCCTGATAACAGATGCGCTGATTACATCAACTTTAAAAATATAAAACAGTATGGAAACAACAAAAACAACCGAAAAATTCAAGAGTGTGCATCAAACTTTCAGTTACACTCCCCCAAGTGCATGGACAAACCAATGGTCAAGCCTGGCATTCGGGATAGGTATGATCGTCGTACCTTTGATTTACCCTTTTGGGTTACGTATCAGGCGGGCGGTCATCCTCTCTCCAGCAGTCTTTTCCACGATTTTGATTATTGGCGGTGTACTACTGCTTATCATGACATACTTTGACATTCGTAAGGCGCGGGTGCTGGCAGCACAGGGAGGAACCATTACCGTGGATAAAGGACGGGTGACATATCCTGAGGTAAATAAAAGCAAAATCGAATACAACTCTTTCCTTATTTCCGACATCAGCTATATAAAAGACGATGACGAAGAAAACCAGTTTAAGGTAAGTCTTCCTGATAAATACATCGTATTCGAAACCAAGTATTTTGCATCGCAGGAAGACTTCGAAGAATTTCGCTCTTTATTCAACTAATCAATTCCCCATTTATATAAAAAAAACAATTTGAAAAATTATGAATGTAAAATTATTGAAGAACCTGTTTGTGGCATTAGTTGCAGCCATCTCTATCTCTTCCTGTTCGTCTGCAAATGATTGTGCAATGGCTTCCGATGAAGGTGTTGCTAAAATAAAGGAACTTATAAAAGCCCATGTGGATATAAACGAATGTAAAATTTACCGCATAGAATGGAAAGAAGACTGGAAAGAACGCAAATTGGAAAACGTATTGAGTCAAATCAGCGTGGATTACATCGACAAGGAGGACAATGACTATAATCTGACCATCAATTATACGGATGGTGAATTTGTACCCGAAGAACCGAGAAAAGGAAAATCCGTATTAAACTCTTATGAATATACGACAGCCATTGAGATTGACGGAATGAATGCCGAGAAAATACGGCACAACATTGCCAGTGGTGGTGAATTGGTAATCCTTCAGGAAGAAGGCAAACAATATGAGTTCAAATCGGTGGAAAAATATATGCTGTATATGCGTCCTGTCCCCAAAGATTACGAAGACCGCTGGAAGAAATGGAGTGATGACTACAAACAGGAGTATCGGCAATTGCGCCAGATGTTCGAGCTCAATTTTATTAAAAAAGACGAACCCAAGGAGGCCAGAGGAAAACACATTTGGACGAACTACTACACCGTGCCGTTTAAAACTAACGAAGCCGGTGAAGTTGAGATAGAACAATAATCCTGCCTGCCCATGACACTGTTTACCAATACACCCCAAATAACCGGCAGCGAAGCGGAAGAGTTGTTCTCTGCCGGAATATCACTTCTGTCCTGCAAAGCTTACCCTGCGGCTTATTTGTGTTTCAACCATATTCCGAACAAGGATTTCAGGCTGTTGTACAACAAAGCGCTATGTTGCTTCATGGTAAAGTGGCATGACGAATGTTACAGGCTGCTTTGTGAGGCGGAACAGCTTATGTCCGGTGGGGATACAATCCGCATGGCAGAGTTACCCGAAGCCTTCCTCCGTTATGATTATGACGAAGGGCATCCTTATTATCCCATGCCGCAAGGTATTCCGGTATCTTTGGCATACAGGCAACTGTTGCGGTTAAAAGCGGAAACGGCTTTCAGATTACATTTACATAGTGAAGTCAAGACCATTTCCGCCCGTTTGGGAGGCAAATACAAACATATCGAGAAATTGATACATAAAGAAAACGATAATGATAACCTGTGAAGAAATATACGGCCTGCATACAAGCAAAACTCCGGAATCTGCTATCCACGCAGCATATAGGGATATCCCGCTTGACAGTAGGAACGGAATGCGGAAAAATGCCACACCCCTGCAT
>OBJF01002008.1_pt1 | contig 15941 bp, 10 predicted proteins | sample 1519091 | NCBI WGS metagenome assembly OBJF01 (sample SAMEA2452124, study PRJEB22498) | human gut metagenome | biome: human feces; feature: human gut; material: feces | place: Australia | collected 2012
CGCCGATGAAGAGAACAAAATGTCCTTATATTCCCACATGTTCTCAATATGGTTTAGAAGCAATTCAAAAATATGGTGCGTTAAAGGGCGGGCTTCTTGCAGCGTGGAGAATTTTGCGCTGCAATCCTTTTTCACATGGAGGATACGATCCTGTGCCATAAACTGTACTGAAACAGATGGTGTACAATAAATGACACTTTAAACTGATTTTCAGCACAAAAACTCAAACTTTGACAATTGAATAGTTACACCGAAAAAGCCTAGGAGGAAACAAACTTGGATATGATTTTATTAACGAAGAGCAGTGTCCCGATTATTGGACAGGTTGCTTCTATTATGGGCTGGATCATGGACGGGATTTACAGAGTTCTTGATCTGGTGGGTATTCAGAACCTGGGTCTTTGTATCATTATCTTCAGTATTATTATTTATGCACTGATGACACCATTGCAGGTTAAACAGCAGAAGTTTTCTAAGTTAAGCTCTGTTATGCAGCCTGAGCTTCAGAAGATACAGAAGAAATACAAAGATAAAAAAGACCAGGCGTCCGTGCAGAAAATGCAGGAAGAAACTCAGCTTGTATATCAGAAATACGGTGTTTCACCTACCGGCAGCTGTGTGCAGCTGTTGATCCAGTTTCCTGTCCTGATGGCATTATGGCAGGTTATTTACAAAATTCCTGGTTATGTTGGCAGTGTAAAGAATGTTTTCACAGGCCTTGTTGATCAGATCACAAGCGTAAGTGGCTACACAGACCTGATCCAGAGCTTTATCACAGACAATAAGATGACTCGTGTACAGCTGGCGCTGGATAACGGAAAAGCGACCAGTAATTCTGTCATCGATTTCCTTTATGCATTATCTCCATCTCAGTGGAAAGATCTTGCATCAATGGATCAGTTTAAGGGATTTGCAGATACCATTAACACCACGTCTGCAGAAATTTCCAAAATGCAGAATTTCTGTGGATTAAACATTGCAGATCAGCCTCTGAACTACATTAAGGCTGCTTTTGAGGGAGCATCTATTGCACTGGCAATCGCTGCACTTCTGATTCCTATTCTTGCATGGGCGACTCAGGTACTGAACTATAAGCTTATGCCACAGGCTACTTCATCTGCTGAAGGAGCTGTTGATACGATGCAGGCTTCCATGAAGACTATGAATACGGTTATGCCGCTTATGTCAGCAGTATTCTGTTTCACATTCCCGGTAGGTCTTGGTATTTACTGGATCGCAAGTGCGGTTGTAAGAAGTGTTCAGCAGTGGTTTATCAATCGTCATCTTGATAAGATGGATATCAATGATCTGGTAAACGAGAACATGAAGAAGATGGAGAAACAGCGTACGAAGGAAGGACTTCCGCCGCAGAAGATCACCAATCAGGCAAACCAGTCTACTAAGAATATCAATACCAAGATTGATAAAGGTTCCAGTAACACAAACGCAGAAGAGAGAGCCAGAAAAGTAGAGGAATCCTACCAGAATGCAAGAAATGCAAAACCTGGAAGTATTACAGCAAAAGCAAATATGGTCAGGGATTTTGACGAGAGAAACAAGAAGAAGTAATTGTTGTCGGGAACGGAGGGTTTCATAGATGGAGGAGTTTATCCAGTTTTCAGCAAAAACGAAAAATGAAGCAATCACCAAGGCGTGCATCGAATTAGGTGTTTCCAGTGATCAGCTGGAAATTGAAGTGGTTTCTGAAGGTAGTTCCGGATTTTTTGGCATCGGAAGCAAACCGGCAATCATTAAAGCACGCAAGATCAATACAGTTTCTGAAGAGGATGAGATACAGGAAATCGTTGATACTGTTAAAGTGGATGCGATTAAGGAAGAGCAGAATAGAAAGCCTGCCAAACCTTTTGTAAAAGCTGAGAAACCGGCACCAAAGAGTGAACCGGTGAAAGAAAAAGCACCTGTAAAAGAGGCGAAAGAGCCAAAGCCTTTTAAAGAGCCAAAAGAAAAACAGCCGCGCCAGCCGAAAGAGAAACCTTTTAAGGAGCGTCCTGTAAAAGAAAAACCGGCAAAAGAAAAAATGCCGAAAGAGCCAAGAGAAGAGAAGCCGAAACAGTCCAAACCTGTTGAGATCATCACAGATCCGGCAGAGATCAAAGAAGTGGAAGAGAGAGCAATTGTTTTCCTTCGCGACGTATTTGCATCTATGAATCTTGGTGAAGTGGAGATCACTTCCAAATACAACACAAATGACGGTTGTCTGGAAGTTGCTTTTGAAGGAGAGGATATGGGAATTCTCATCGGTAAGAGAGGACAGACCCTTGATTCCCTTCAGTATCTTACAAGCCTTGTTGTAAACAAGGGAAAAGCAAACTATATCAGAGTAAAGCTCGATACAGAAGATTACCGCAGACGTCGTAAAGAGACTCTGGAGAATCTTGCAAGAGGAATTGCCTACAAGGTTAAGAAAACCAGAAAGCCAGTTGTACTTGAGCCGATGAATCCATATGAGAGAAGAATCATTCACTCAGCACTTCAGGGTAACAAGTATGTGGAGACTGTCAGCGAGGGCGAAGAGCCGTATCGTCATGTGGTTGTAAAATTAAAAAGATGGTAAATCTTGCATAAAACATCTGAATGTGTTATAAAAGATTTGCAGAATGAATAAGAGGTTATTCCAGGTGAAAGATGGAAGAACTGAAGCGTTATGCTTTTGTTTTAATATCTTTCCCTGGGGTAACTTTTTTTGTATAATAAAATAAGATGATACCAGTGTCAAAAGGTCAAAAAGCTGTTCGTGCTTGCACGATAAGGCTTTTGAACTTGGGACACGCCAAATATGAGAAAGTAGCGATTTACGCAGTAAATCAGCGGATTTCGAATATTTGGAGGATTGCGGGAGCAGCGTAGCTGCGTAGCAATCCGGGTATCAAATGAGTGTCAAAAGATGTGTTAAGCTTATAATTTGGATTGTAATTTACATGGAGGAAATCACATGAATACAACAATTGCAGCGATATCTACTGCTGTGAGTGCTTCGGGAATCGGAATCATCCGAATCAGCGGCCCGGAAGCCATGGACGTTATATCCCGCATTTACCGTTCCAAGGGCGGGAAAAAGAAGATTAAAGAAGTGCCCACCCACACCATTCATTATGGTTATATCTATGACGGGGAAGAAATCGTGGATGAAGTTCTGGTCATGGTTATGCGCGCACCCAAAACATTCACAGGAGAAGATACCGTGGAGATTGATTGTCACGGCGGTGTCTATGCCATGAACCGGGTTCTGGAAACAGTTTTGAAAAATGGAGCCAAAATTGCCGGGCCCGGAGAATTTACCAAAAGGGCTTTTCTGAATGGCAGACTGGATCTTTCCCAGGCAGAGGCAGTTATGGATGTGATTCAGGCGAAAAATGAGTACGCCCTGAAAAGCTCCATGAGCCAGCTGAAAGGTTCTGTACAAAAGACCATCAAGGAGATTCGAAGCGACCTGATCTACGAGATTGCTTTTATCGAGTCTGCCCTGGATGATCCGGAGCATATCAGCCTTGAGGGATATCCACAGAAATTGCATGGGATCGTGGAAAAAGAGCAGAAATCCATCGAAGAGCTGTTGAAAACTTCCACAGATGGCAAGATCATCCGGGAAGGAATTGAGACGGTTATTGTGGGTAAGCCAAATGCAGGTAAGTCATCTCTGTTAAACCTTCTTGTAGGGGAAAATAAGGCCATTGTAACGGATATTGAGGGTACTACAAGAGATATTCTGGAGGAGTATATTACCCTTCATGGAATTACATTGAAAATTGTAGATACGGCAGGTATCCGCGATACAGAAGATGTGGTGGAAAAAATCGGTGTTTCCAGAGCCCGGGAGGTTGCAAAGGGTGCAGATCTGGTGTTATACGTAGTAGACAGCTCTACACCGCTTGATGAAAATGATGAAGAAATCATTGAAATGCTGAAAGACAGAAAAGCAATTGTACTGTACAATAAAACAGATCTTGCTTCGGCTGTGAGTATGGAGGCATTAAAGGAGAAAATCAACCATCCTCTCATTCCGATTTCTGCGAAAGAGGAGACTGGAATTGCCCAGCTGGCGGATACTATTAAGAGTATGTTTTTCAGTGGGAAAATTTCTTTTAACGATGAGGTTTATATTACAAATGCCCGTCACAAAGAGGCACTGGAAGAGGCAGAAGAGAGTCTTGCAATGGTAAAACAGAGCATCGAGGATGGCATGCCGGAAGACTTCTTTTCCATTGATCTGATGGCTGCTTATGGAAGCCTTGGAAAGATCACAGGAGAGGAAGTTGGGGAAGATCTGGTGAATGAGATATTTAGTAAGTTTTGTATGGGTAAGTAGTGGCAGAGGGACGCGATTTGGCAAATGATATTCCACGCAGGTCGTCGCAACGCTCCTGAAATGACCTGCTTAGGAACATCAGTTGCCGAATCGCTGTGCACTGGTTAGGATAATATATGAATGAGTGTGTTATAGAGGAGATAAAAATGAAACATTTAGAGGAGAATTATGACATAGTAGTGGTCGGTGCTGGACACGCTGGCTGTGAAGCAGCGTTGGCTGGGGCGAGATTGGGATTGAGTACGATCATGTTTACGGTAAGTGCAGAGAGTATTGCGCTGATGCCTTGTAACCCAAATGTAGGAGGTAGTTCAAAGGGACATCTGGTCCGTGAGTTGGATGCTCTTGGCGGTGAGATGGGAAAAAATATTGACAAGACTTTTATTCAGTCAAAAATGCTGAATTGTTCCAAGGGTCCGGCAGTACATTCCCTTCGTGCTCAGGCAGATAAGCAAGCATATAGCAACGAAATGAGAAAAACACTGGAGAACCAGGAGAACCTGACTATCCGCCAGGGAGAGGTAACAAAGCTTCTGGTAGAGGACGGTAAGATCACTGGTGTAAGGACTTATTCCGGTGCTATTTATCACTGTAAGGCGGTTGTTTTGTGTACAGGAACCTATCTGAAGGCACGTTGTATTTATGGGGATGTAAGCAATTATACAGGTCCAAATGGACTGCAGGCAGCCAATTATCTGACTGATTCTCTGAAAGAACTGGGAATTGAAATGTTCCGTTTCAAGACTGGAACACCTGCTAGAATCGCAGGAAATACTATAGATTATAGTAAGATGGAAGAGCAGTTTGGTGATGAGAGAGTAGTGCCATTTTCTTTTTCCACAGATCCGGAGGATGTGCAGATCGAGCAGAAATCCTGCTGGCTGACTTATACCAATGAGACTACCCATGATATTATCCGTGCCAATCTGGATCGTTCCCCGTTGTATTCTGGTATGATCGAGGGAACTGGTCCACGTTATTGCCCGTCTATTGAGGATAAAGTAGTTCGTTTTGCAGATAAAAAAAGACATCAGGTGTTTATTGAGCCAGAGGGAATGTACACAAATGAGATGTACATTGGCGGTATGTCCAGCTCTTTGCCGGAAGATGTGCAGGAGGAAATGTACCACAGCGTACCAGGTCTTGAGCATGCAAAAATTGTGAAGAATGCTTATGCTATTGAGTACGATTGCATTAACCCAAGACAGCTTTATCCAACGCTGGAGTTTAAGAAAATTAAAGGTCTTTTCAGTGGCGGACAGTTTAACGGAAGTTCAGGTTACGAGGAGGCAGCAGCCCAGGGATTGATCGCTGGTATCAATGCAGCCATGGAAGTGCTGGGAAAAGAGCAGCTGATCCTGGATCGTTCTGAGGCTTATATCGGTGTTCTCATTGATGATCTTGTTACAAAAGAGAACCATGAGCCATACCGTATGATGACCAGCCGTGCCGAGTACCGTCTCCTTCTTCGCCAGGATAATGCGGATCTGAGACTTCGTAAAAAGGGCTGGGAGGTAGGTCTTGTAGATGACGAAACCTATGCAAAAGTAGTAGAAAAAGAACGCTTGATAGCGGAAGAAATCCAGCGTGTGGAGAATACAAATGTGGGTATGACAGAGGCTGTTCAGAGCCTTCTGGAAAGCAAAGGAAGCACACCACTTAAGTCAGGAATCAGTCTTGCAGAGCTGATTCGCAGACCGGAGCTTTCTTATGCAGATGTGGCTCCTATTGATAAGAACCGCCCTGAACTTGCCTGGGATGTGCAGGAGCAGGTAAACATTAATATTAAATACGATGGCTATATCCGCCGCCAGATGAAGCAGGTAGAGCAGTTTAAGAAGCTGGAAGCCAAGAAAATTCCAGAGGATCTGGACTATAAGAAAGTAAAGAGCCTACGTATTGAGGCACGGCAAAAACTGGAACTTTACAGACCTGTTTCCATTGGACAGGCATCCAGAATTTCCGGCGTTTCACCGGCGGATATTTCGGTGTTGCTGGTTTATATGGAGCAGTATGGGAAAAATCGTTAATAAAGGCGCATTTTTGCGCTTACGCAAGTAATAATCATATGCCAAAGCCTGTTTGAAAAATCATTCCCGCAATCTGCACGCCCCACTTTGCGGTATATTTCACCCGAATTCGGTTGCCGTAGCCCGCTGCAGCGCCCTCATCCGGGTGAAATCTCCCACAAATTGTGACACACATCTTGCAGAAAGCCTTTTTTAAACACGCTCTAGTGGATTTCACCTTCGTTAAAAACGCACCTGAAATGACCTGCTAAGAAATATTACTTGCAAAAACGCTGTGTATTAAGCAACTGGAAAGTAAGTAGTTTGAGGTATAAGGAGACATATATGGAATACGATTTAACACTCTTTGAGAAAGGACTAGAAGAGCTTGGAATTGCTCTGTCCCAGGAGCAGAAGAAGCAGTTTATCACTTATTATGAGTACCTTGTAGAGAAAAATAAGGTAATGAATTTAACTGCAATTACCGAGTACAACGAGGTAATTTTAAAGCATTTTCTTGACAGTTTATCTATCGTAAAAGTAGGAAGTTTTGACCAGAAAAAGCTGCCGGGAAAGTCCGTGATCGACATCGGAACCGGCGCTGGTTTCCCTGGAATCCCGCTGAAAATTGCTTTTCCGGAGCTTAAAATTACCCTTCTGGATTCTTTGAATAAAAGGGTGAATTTCCTTAATGAAGTAATCGAAATGCTTGGTTTAAAAGACGTAACAGCGCTTCACGGAAGAGCCGAAGACTACGCGAAACAGAAGGAACACAGAGAAAAATACGACTTCTGTGTCTCCCGTGCAGTAGCCAATTTAAGCACCCTTTCCGAGTATTGTATCCCCTTTGTAAAAGAAGGTGGCAGCTTTATTTCCTACAAATCCGGCAAGATAGACGAGGAACTTTCCCAGGCTGAAAATGCCGTAAAAATCCTCGGCGGCAAAGTCCAGAATGTAGTGAGATTTCCCCTTGTGGACACGGATATGGATCGTTCTTTCGTTGTGATCAAGAAGATGAAACCGACCGCTAAGAAGTACCCAAGAAAGGCTGGCTTGCCGGCAAAGGAGCCGCTGGCGTAGGATATATGTTAATATTAAGATAACATAGGTTCTGTCTCAATCACTTTCAAAATACAAGCAGTTATGGAATTGTCTTCATCGCGAAGAGTTTGTCTGAAAAAACATTCCCGCAATCTGCACGCTCCATTTTGCGGAACGTATTTTATTTTGGGACACATTTCCAACACAAAATAATCACATATTTCTCACATAATTATCTAAATTTCCTCACAGGTTGCACATAAAATAATCATAGATAGATGCATGGGATAAGCCATGCATCTGCAACTTGAAGGAGGTAAGAAACTTGATTGAAGTAAAAAATCTGGTAAAACGCTACGGCGATCACACCGCTGTAGACCACCTTTCTTTTGAAATAGAGAAAGGCAAGATTTATGGTTTCCTGGGCCCCAACGGCGCCGGAAAATCCACAACCATGAATATGATAACCGGCTATATTGCATCTACCGAGGGAACAGTAGTCATAGACGGTCATGATATTCTGGAAGAACCTGAGGAGGCAAAAAAATGCATCGGATATCTACCCGAAATGCCGCCCCTTTATTTTGATATGACCGTTCTGGAATATCTGAAATTCGTAGCAGATCTGAAGAAAATTCCTAAAGATAAAAAAGCCACTATGATCGAAGAAATCATGGACATGGTAAAGATTACTGACATGAAAAATCGTCTGATCAAGAACCTTTCTAAAGGTTACAGACAGAGGGTTGGTATTGCGCAGGCTGTGCTTGGTTACCCGGAGGTTATTATTCTGGATGAGCCGACTGTCGGTCTTGACCCAAAACAGATCAACGAAATCCGCGATCTGATCAAAGGCCTGAAACAGAAACACACCGTTATCCTTAGCTCCCATATTTTGTCCGAAGTCAGCGCCGTTTGCGACTACGTGCTGATCATTTCCCATGGAAAACTGGTAGCCAGCGATACCCCTGAGAATCTGGGAAAACTGGCAGCAGGCTCAAACAACCTGAATCTGCTTGTAAAAGGTCAGAAAGACACTATCAGAGCCGCTCTGGAGGCCGTAGAAGGGGTAAAAGAGGTTACGGTAAAGAAAAGCCCGGAGGAAGGCGTATACGCCATTACAGTGGGAACAGAAGAGAATATGGATGTGCGTGAAAAAGTGTTCTACAGTATGGTAAATGCCAGCTGTCCGATCCTTGAAATGCAGTCTAAGAAAGTTTCTCTGGAGGAGATCTTCCTTGAACTTACAGAGAGCGAGAAAAAAGATAAAGATGCGTCAGGAAAAAAGTCCGGAAAATCTTTCTTTAAGACGGCAGCAGATGCTGAGAAGTATTTGAATGATAAAAACGAAGATACTGTCCCTGATAATGGATTTGAAGAAAAAGGCTTTGATGAATCGGGTGAAGTATCCGACGATGTGTCAGATAATGGACTGTCTGGTGATAAACAGAATAGTTTTGTCGCATCTGAGAAAGAAAAGGGGGAAGAGTAAACCATGCTTGCTATTTATAAAAGAGAGTTGAAGAGCTACCTGACTTCCATGGTCGGCTACCTGTTTATGTTTTTTGTGTTGCTGATCGCAGGTATTTACTTTTCAGCGTACCAGCTTTCAGCTGCTTATCCGAAATTTGAATATACTTTAAATGCCATGACCTTTGTGTTTCTGATTGCAGTGCCGATCCTGACCATGCGTGTACTTGCTGAGGAAAGAAAGCAAAAAACGGACCAGCTTCTGCTTACCTCTCCGGTATCTGTATCCGGCATCGTAATGGGAAAATATCTTGCACTTGTGACTATTTATGCAATCCCCATTGCGGTTCTTGCAACTTATCCGCTGATTATGTCGAAGTTCGGAACCGTTGCATTTGGTTCCGCGTACACAGCACTCCTTGGATTTTTCCTTCTGGGAAGTGCAAATATTGCGATCGGCGTATTTTTCTCAGCAATTACTGAGAGCCAGGTAATTGCAGCAGTTCTTACCTTTGTATTTTTATTTGCTTTTTATATGATGAATGGAATTTCTTCCTTTTTCTCAGAGACGGCAATGTCTACGTGTGTGACATTTGGCATTCTGATCATAGCGCTTAGCCTTATGATTTACAGTATGATAAAAAATGCAGTGATCTCAGGTGCTGTCTGCGTGATTGGAGAAGTGGCACTGGTGATTATTTATGTTGTAAAATCCAACGTGTTTGAAGGAGGAATCCAGAAGGTTCTTGAAGTGTTTAACTTAAGTTCACACTTTGAAAACTTTACAAACAGTATTTTTGATGTGACTGGAGTTCTTTATTTCCTGTCTGTCATTGCCATTTGTATATTCCTTACCATGCAGACGATTTTGAAGAGACGTTGGAATTAAGGAGGTGGGGAAAATGTTTTTTAAGAAGAAAAATGATAACAATATTGATAATAACGATAAAAACGCAATTAATATTGAAAATGTCGAAAATAATAACAATAATAACAAAAAAGAAAAACGAAAATTTAAAGACAGTATTAATAAAAAGTACTTGAAAAATGGAAGCTACAGTTCTGTTATGATTGTTGTTTTCGTTGCTATCATTATTGTTATAAATATGATCGTTGGAAATCTTCCTTCAAAGTATACGCAGCTGGATATCAGCTCCGAGAAACTTTACACTATCGGTGATGAGACAAAAGCGATGCTGAAAAATCTGGACAAGGATGTAACCATATATCAGATCGCCCAGAGCGGAAGTGAGGATGAGACTATCAGCAATCTGCTTCAAAGATATGCAGATGAATCTGATCATATTAAGGTGGAACAGAAAGATCCAGTGGTCAATCCTAAATTTGTCAGTGAATACACCAGTGACAACCTTTCCTCTAATAGCTTAATTGTTGTATGCGGAGACAGAAATAAGGTTGTAAATTATAACAATATTTACGAATCTACAATGGATTACAACACATACAGTTATCAGACAACAGGATTCGACGGCGAAGGTCAGATAACAAGTGCCATCGCATATGTAACTAGTGAAAACCTGCCGGTATTGTATACATTAGAGGGACATGGAGAGCAGGAGATTGATTCTACGATCAAGGAAGATATTGAGAAAGCAAACATGGAAATCAAATCCCTGAATCTGCTTACAGAGGGAAGCGTTCCAGAGGATGCCAGTTGTCTGCTGATTGATTCTCCTACAACAGATATTTCAGAGGATGAGAAGACTGCATTGATCGATTATCTGGAAAATGGTGGAAAAGCAATGATTTTTTCCGATTACACAGGAGAAAAAATGGAAAACTTTGATGCAGTGCTGAAAAACTACGGCGTAAGCAGAGTAGATGGTCTGGTATTTGAGGGTGATGCACAGCATTATGCCGCTCAGATGCCTTACTATCTGGTTCCAACTGTAAACAGCACAGATATTACATCTGATGTTGCTTCTTCCGGATATTACATCCTGATGCCGTATGCACAGGGAATCCAGAAATCTGATGACGTGAGAGACACTGTAAATATTGAAAGCCTTCTTACAACTTCCGACAGTGCATATTCAAAGACAGATTTGAACAGCGGTTCTCTTGAAAAGGAAGGCGGTGATGTGGATGGCCCATTTGACCTGGGTGTCAGCATTACAGAGACTGTAGATGATGATAAAGAGACTCATATTATTTATTATTCCACATCAAACCTGCTACAGAGCCAGATCAATCAGATGGTTTCTGGTGGAAATGAGAAACTTGTGATGGCTTCTTTAAGTTCTCTGGTAGATACAGAAGACAGTACAACAGTTTCTATCCCATCAAAGAGCCTGGAAGTATCTTATCTGACTTTGACAGCATATGATGCAAGCTTCTGGAAAATCTGTACCATTGGTCTGATTCCTGGAGCATTCCTGTTGATTGGATTTATGATTTGGTTAAAGAGGAGAAAAGCCTGATGAAGAAAAAATCAGTAAATCTTATTACAGCAGTGGGCGTTTTGGTTGTCCTCAGCGGCGCATACGTAGGCGTAAAAGCCTACGTAGCCAAGCAAGAGGCCGCGGATGCCGAAAGTGCGGAGGAAGAAAATCCGGAAATTATTTCCATAGCGTCTGCTGATGTAAAATCAATAAAATTTGTAATTGATAAAAAAGAAGTTACCTTTGAAAAAGATGGAGATTCCTGGGTGAAAAGTGATGAAACTGATTTTCCGGTAGATCAGGATAAAATCGACACACTGGTAAGCTCCCTGAATTCCATAAAAGCGGAAAGAACACTGGAAAATGTGGAGGATGCATCAGAGTATGAATTGGATCAGCCGGAGAACACGATCACGGTTACCACAGAAGATGGGGAAACGACAGTAATCCAGCTTGGAATGGAGAATGATTCCACAAGTCAGGAATACATTGACTTGAACAAGGATTCTTCTACAGTTTATGTAGTAAGCAATTCCACGTTTTCTTCTTTTAAAGGAACTTTGTACGACTTTGCAAAAAGCGGCGTTTTCCCAACTGTGGATTCCTCTACGGTCAGCAAAATTTCTGTAGAAGGAAAAGATTCTTCCTATGTCGTAGAGAAAGATGAAAATAGTTTCTGGAATATTACTGGTGATGGAGAGACTGAGAAAGCAGATTCCGCGAAGGCCACTTCCTTAGCCAGTGCATTATCCAGTATGGCTTATGCAAGTTATGTAAATTATAACTGCGCAGAAGATGAGCTTTCTCAGTACGGATTAGATAAGCTGTATGCAGAGATTACAGTGGATTATCAGGAAGAAGTTGAGAAAGAGTCCGCTGATGATAAAAACGAGGCTGAAAATGGCGCTGAGGAGGTCTCAGAGGTATCTGGGAATGAGAAACAGGCGGATGAAAAAGTGGATTCTGAGACAGATGGAAACGAAAGCTTAGATGAAGCTGTAGATGTGGCAGACACAGAAGATTCAGAAGCTGTAGAAAATGAGAATACAGATGAAACAGCAGATGACAATGTCGAAGCAGAAGATACAGATGTAACTGTATCAGATGACGAGGCTGGGGCGAAAACTGCAGATACTGAGTCTACAGAAAGTTCTGAAGATTCAGAAGAAGAATCAGAACCAGAAACTGAAATGGTTGACAGAGAACTTGTAATTCAGGTTGGAGATCAATCTTCAGATGGTGGAAGATATGTTCGTGTAAATGACAGCAACGAAATTTATACAATCTCCGAAGATTCTCTTGATACTTTCCTTGGAAAAACAAATGCTGATTTCTGGGATTTGACAGTAAGCTATTTGTCTGTAAATAATCTGAATACTCTGGATGTGAACTACGGAGAAAAAGATTATATCGTAAATGTTTCACGTGAAACATCTGAGGATGAAAACGTAGAAACATCGGATAATGAGACAGAAGATGAAGATACAACAGATAATACCAGCGGTGATGTTGCCGACGGCAACGATGTAGAGGGAAATGCTGCTGATGATAACGCTTCATCAGGTGATTTGACCGACGAAGATACTGAAAATACAGATGACAGTTCTTCTACTGCAAGTACTACAAGCTCAACCAGTTTAACCTTATCTTATACACTAAATGGAAAAGACCTGGACAGCACAACATTTACGACATTCTACAATAAGCTGATCAACATGACAGCGCAGAAACGTCTGACTGATGAATTTAAGTCCAATGCAGATCCGGAAATGACTGTGAAATTTACAGATATAGATGGCAATGAAATGGAAGTGGAGTATTATTCCTATGATACAAATTACTATGCCGCTGTTATAAACAAAAAAGTATATCTGGTAAATAAAATGACAGTGAAAGAACTATTTCAGGCATTTGAATCTGTAACTGGTGAAAAAGAGAAAAACGAAAGCGCTGAGACAGCAGATCCTGAAACAAATGTCTCTACAGATAATACTGAAACAGAAACGACAGAGACTTCAGAGGATGTTGAAGAGTAGCTAAAAAATATGCTAAAAAAAGATCTTTGCCTGTGAAAAGAACAGGACAAGGATCTTTTTTTGCTGCTTGGAAAAACTGTTAAATTGCCTTCTACATAAAAATTCTACCGAATATGAATATGCGTATATATTGTTTTATGAGTAACTACACTAATCAAGCAGGATACGTGGAATTGAGGGATGGATGAAAAAACGCGTGGCGGGCTACGTTAGAGCGTGTTTGAAAATCATTCCCGCAATCTGCACGCCCCACTTTGCGGTATATTTCACCCGAATTCGGTTGCCGTAGCCCGCTACGGCGCCCTCATCCGGGCGAAATATACCACAAATTGTGGTGCACATCTTGCAGAAAGCTTTTTTTCAAACAGGCTCTAAGGTTTATTTGTGCGAGCAAATCCACAGAAGGTGGGTAGTATAGTTAGTTCAAAAAAATGTGAGAGAGAGTACTTGAAAAAGCATTCCTGAAATCTACGTGCCCAATTTTACGGTATATTTTGCAGAATGCCTTTTCAAACACGCTCTGGTCCGCTGACATTTCAAACGGTATGAAATATGTAATTAACGTTGGCTATTTTATCTGTTTAAATTTCTATATGCATTTTTTGAAAATAAATTTTTAAAATCTTTGACTTTTACTCATATGGTTTTAAATTAGGTGACTGTATGAAAAGTCCGAAAACAGAAACTTTGCTTTTACTTTCTGAAATATTACGGTAAATATAAAATGTAATAATAACATTTATAAAATAAAAACCCATTAAAATACGCGATAAAGTCCAAAAAATGACACTTGACAACATAATGACACAACAAAGACCTATTTAATGTACTGTAAATAACAAAACAAGCAAATGAAACCGTAAAAATCCTCTAAAAAATATATTGTCATGCGGAAATATACTTTTAAACAATTCTGATTAAAACAAAAAGATTGTATAAAGATAAAATAGAACAACGCATAATTGAAAAAATAACAAAATAATACGAAAAGAGCTCTGAGATATATTTTAAAAATCATTTCGCAATCTGCACACCCCACTTTGCAGTATATTTTACCTGTAGTTGGGTGTTGTAGCACGCTACAGCACCCTCATCCTGGCTAGATCACCCACAAATTGTGGCGTACATCTTGCAGAAAGCCCTTTTCAAACACGTTTTGGAATGTATCAAAAAATCATTTTCGCGATCCGCATACCCTGCTTTGCAGTATATTTTTCTGAATTTGACTGTCATAGTTCGCTACGGCAACCTCATCCTGGTCAAAGTCCCACAAATTGTGACGTATATCTTGTAGAAAGCTTTTTTAATATGCTCTGGAAATATAGAAAGAACAGGAAAAGCATAAAGCATAATAAATTATTATTACAAAAACAAAAAAACTTCGGGATTATATTATACAATCTCGAAGCTTTTTATTCTGCTTTGAAGGCATATCTATATCTTTATTTTAATTAAAAGAATGCACCAACCTGCTCAAGAAATGCTTCTACATTCTCAATATGTGGAAAATGCTTGGAACATGGAATGGTTGCTGACTCAATTGCTGGATTTACTTTCTGATAAGCTTCTACAATTGCAGCACCATTTGGCTCATCTTCACCTTCTACGATATAAATGCTGTTATCAATTGATTCTACAGCATGGCGAATGTTGATATTCATATATTTAGCACTTTGGCTGGAGTATAGGCATTTTGCATAATAACCACCTTTGTGTGCAGCTTCATAATATGCATCCAGGACATCTTTATCTACATGGAATGGATTATAATAAAGATTATCAAGGAAGAAATCATTAATTGTTTCACGTGAAACAATTATATGGTAGATAAAGGTTCCAAATATAGGCAGTTCGATAAAGAATTTGAATAATTTATCCTTTTTTGTGGTAGTTTGGGCAAGAGAAATCATGCTTACCGGATTAATAAACATGATTTTATTAATGCTTTCTTTATCGTAAGCAGCGGCAGTAGTAACAAATGAACATGAGAAACCACTTGCAATGATGTCAGTTTTCTCTTTAATTACATTTTTTATAAAATCGCAGATGATTTGTACGAAAAGAAAATTTGTATATGTAATTCCAGCCTTTTCCGAACGTCCGCAACCTAATAGATCGAGAGTATATACGGTGTGTTCCTGAGCGAGCTGATCCTCAACACGAGACCATTCGTATCCACTGGCTCCAGGAATTGTATCATGAATAAGAAGAAGTGGAGAACCTTTTCCCTTCTTGGTATAATAAATTTTTCCGAATCTCCAATTATAATAGTTGTGATTGGAAAAATCAAGCATTTCTTTTAACTGGGAAGAGGCAACAATTACTCTATTGGTGAGATGGATGACGCCAGCGGCAATCGTAGTCAACGCAGCCAGAGTCAGAATTTTATGTTTAGTGTCTTTCATTTTATAGAGGACCTCCTTTGAGTTTGTATGTATATTATACGCCAAAGAGGTTGATTTTACAATGTTTTTTGACGTATAAATAGGAATTGACAGAATATTGGGTTGCTGTTTATTATGTGAACAGCAACACGCTTTGCGATACGCAGAAAATAAGAATTCACATAAAGTTCTTTAGGAGGGACGCATTTGGACAATGTGTATTACTCACTCGCCGGCGCAACGCTCCGATGAACTAATCGCTAACTGCGACT
>OBJF01002024.1_pt1 | contig 15818 bp, 14 predicted proteins | sample 1519091 | NCBI WGS metagenome assembly OBJF01 (sample SAMEA2452124, study PRJEB22498) | human gut metagenome | biome: human feces; feature: human gut; material: feces | place: Australia | collected 2012
TTATTGGTGGAATATTATAAAAAGGGTTATCTGTCTGCGACGCGCTCTCGCTCGACTCAGACAGATAACCCTTTTTATAATATTCAAATAATTTACGTAATCAAAACCACTACCGTCTTCAGTTAGTGAATACAAACTTACGTACAAATCATAACTTTACAATTCTTCTGGATGGATATATAATATTTTGGAAATATTTTTAAGAAAGCTGGTTTTTTCATGTGTAGTAGGGATATGGATCGTTGGATCCATTTTAATATGGCAATCGTTGGGGGATTTCTTGGTGGTTTTTCGATTCTTAATCATCATGAACTCTTTGGTTCTGCGCAGACTTCGAATCTGATCTCTGTATTTGCAGATCTTGCTGGACACCCGGATGCGAATTTCTTTGTGCGACTTCTTGGTGTTTTTATTTATATGTTTGCATTATCACTGACGGTGATCTTACCGAAGTTTACAAGGCTGCATCTTCCTTATGTCAGTCTTTTTATAGATGCAATGGCAGCCTTGATCGTTGCTTTTCTCCCATCGGATCTGAATGATTTCATTGCCCTCTATCCGTTGTATTTTGCAATGGCAATTCAATGGCAATTCAGTGGTGTTCCTTTAAGGGTGGGGATGGATTTACCTGCTCTACAATTTTTTCTACGAATAACCTGCGTCAGTTTACGACATCTATGACAGAATATCTTTGCAGTAAAGATCCCGACGCCTTAAGAAAATGGAAATTTTTCGCTTCTGTTTTGCTTTGTTTCCATTTTGGTGTTATCGTTTCTTATCTATCTTGCAAAAACTTTGGACATACTGGTTCTCTCGTATGTTTTCTGCCTGTTTTCAGTGGTTTTTGTCTTGTGTGGACGAGAAAACATTTTGTTGCAGTGAAACATTTTATCTACCACTACCTGATCACACCAAAGAAAAGTTCAGCTTATACTACAGAAAGTGAGTAATTATGGAAAATTTAATCTTTAGCTTAAACGCTACAGTTCCTGTCTTTTTGATGATGCTCTTAGGACTTGTCTTTAAAAAGATTGGATGGATTGATGATATTTTTGCTTCGAAAATGAATAAGTTTGTTTTTATGGTTCCTTTGCCTGTCTTGGTATTTGAGGATCTTGCAACGGTTGATTTTTCAAAAGTCTGGGATGTTAAGTTTGTCCTGTTTTGTTTTATCGTTACCATGATCAGTATTACGATTTCTTTTCTGATTTCTTGTCTGCTAGGTGATAAAACGATCCGTGGAGAATTTATTCAGGCGGCTTACCGAAGCAGTGCTGCTCTCCTTGGAATCGCATTTATCCAAAACATTTATGGAAATGCCGGAATGGCTCCTTTGATGATCATTGGAAGTGTACCATTATATAATATGATGGCTGTTGTTGTCTTATCTGTATTTAAACCTGGACAGAGTGGGCTTGACCATACTGTTGTGAAAAAAACGGTCAAAGGAATCGTGACAAACCCAATCCTTATCGGAATTGTTGCTGGACTTGTCTGGTCTGCATTAAAAATTCCAATGCCTGCAATCCCTAAAAAAGTTATTTCAAGCATTGGAAATGTCGCCACTCCAATGGGACTCATGGCGATGGGCGCTACCTTCGATATCAAAAAAGCTTTTGGAAAGATCAAACCATCTTCCATTGCTGCTTTTATGAAACTTATTGGTCTTTGTGCCATTTTCCTGCCAATTGCAGTGAAACTTGGATTCCGTACCGATAAGTTGGTTGCCATCCTTATCATGCTTGGTTCCGCAACAACAGTAAGTAGTTTTGTTATGGCGAAGAATATGGGACATGAAGGAACTCTTTCTTCCAGTGTTGTCATGTTAACAACGATGTTTAGTGCATTTACAGTTACGGGATGGCTATATATTTTAAGACATTTTATGTTAATCTAGCTAACTTAGATCCAATGTGATCTGGTATTTTTCCAGCCAGTAATTGACTTGCAGAAGGTAAGCGATCATCTGAGGACCTGCCATCAGCTGTCCATACCATGGTTTACCATAGTCTTTCGGACTGTCTAAGAATCTGCTTAGTTTATATGCATCGATCAGTTCTTTGATCGGTGCTCCTTTTTTTGCCATAACTTTCAGAAGTTCTTTGGATAAGATTTTTTCATAGTTTGGATCATAAGTCTTTGGATATGGACTTTTTCTTCGATACAATACCTCATCTGGCAGGATTCCTTTCCCTGCTGCTCTTAGCAATCCTTTTACCACACCATTTAAACATTTTAACTCCCACGGAACATTATAAAGATATTCCACGATCCTATGATCAGCAAACGGCACTCGTGCTTCTAACCCACAATGCATGCTCGTGCGATCCATGCGATCCATTAAGGTTACCATAAACCATCTTAGATTCAGATAAGAAATCTGCCTTCTTCTAGCTTCTATCCGATCTTCTCCATAAAGTTTTGGCGTCTCATTGATCGTCTTTTGATAAGCTGTTCTTGCATAAGATTCTAAATCCACTTTCTGTATGATATCATCATTTAACAGCATTTTTCTTGGTTGCATATCCATAGACCATGGGAAGATCTCTGCCTTGAAGCATTCCTCTTTATGAAACCATGGATAACCACCAAAAATTTCATCTACACACTCCCCTGTTAATGTTACTTTGTTATATTTTACAACTTTCGAACAAAAATATAGCATCGAAGACTCCACATCTGCCATACATGGAAGATCTCTGGCATCAACTGCTTTGTATAGATTTTCGATCATATTTTCATTGTCGCATTCCAAATATCTGTGATCTGTCTTTGCATGATCAACCATCTTATCAACCCATGGACGGTCTTCGCTTGGCTGGAAGGCGTTTGATTTAAAATATTTATGATTATTTACAAAATCAAAGGAAAATGTGTTTAAATTTTTTCCTTCTTTTTGAAGCTTTTTCGCACAGATTGCTGTGACAAGACTACTGTCAACTCCACCGGATAAAAATGTACTGATTGGAATATCGGATAACATCTGCATTTCCACGGCATCTTTTACTAGCCACCTTGTATGCTCTATCGTATCTTTTTCGCTGTCTGTGTGTTCTTTCGCTTTCAATTCCCAATATGCACGATCTTTCAGCCCTTCACGATCGTATTCCAGGAAATGCCCTGGAAGGACTTCATAAATATCTTTGAACACTCCTTTTCCATATGACTTTGCAGGTCCCAACCCAAAGATTTCACAAAGTCCTTCTCTGTTGATCACTGGTTTGACTCCTGGATAGGCAAACAAGCCTTTGATCTCAGATGCAAAGATTAATGTATCTCCCCGTTTTGTATAGAATAATGGCTTCACACCAACACGATCTCTGATCAAATATAATTTCTTCCGTTTCCCATCCCACAGAGCAATAGAAAAAATTCCATTCAACTCTTCAATATAAGAAATTCCATACCTGATATACCCTGTTAATACAACTTCCGTGTCACTCGTTGTCGAAAACATTTCTCCTTCTTTGATCAGTTGTTCTTTTAACGTTTTCATGTTATAAATCTCGCCATTTAAGATGATTGCGTAGGTATTTCCTTCTTTCTTTTTACACATTGGCTGATGTCCCCTGTAAAGGTCAAGGATTGACAATCGTACATGCCCTAATGCACAGCCATTTTCCAAAAATATCCCTTCATCATCTGGACCTCGATGTCTTTGAACTTCATTCATTTTCTTTAAGATCTGATATATTTCTTTCTCTGTTTTTTTATCATTGTTTCTAGGATTTAGAAATCCTGCAATTCCACACATACACGCTACCTCTTTTTATTTTTTATGATCAATGAGAACCGGCTGGTATTGTCTGCCTTTTAATGCCTGCAAAATTGTCGGAATGAGCAGTCTTGTATCCGCGATCATGGAGTTTGGCTTCTTTACCGGATCATCCTGTCCGAATGGTACAAAATAAATATGCTTATGATTTAAAAGATTCCCGATATTCTTAAGATTCATACCTAAGGCATCATTGCTCGCCATAGAGATAACGACTGGTTTTTCATTCCGCAGCTGCGCTTTAGCTGCCATTAAAACCGGGGTATCTGTAATTCCATTGGCAAGTTTCGCCATGGTATTTCCTGTGCATGGCATTAAAATCAAGATATCCAGACACCCTGTCGGACCAATGATTTCTGCTTCTTCAATCGTTTTCATCGGTTCATTTCCTGTCATATCGTGTGCTCTTTTTACAAATTCCTCACCTTTTCCAAACCTGCATTTGATATGCTGGGATATGTCAGAAAAGATCGTCTGCAGGATCGCACCTTCTTCTAGTAAGCGATCGATCTGTTCAAAGGCTTTTGTGTAAGTGCAAAAGGAACCTGTCATTGCTACTCCGATTCTTTTATTTTTCAATACCATGTTTGATCTCTCCACTGATTTCTAAAACTTTTTTTGCAAGCATGATCCCAGAAGATTTCGGGGAATAAATGCCTGGAAGACTCTGGCATAGTTTTGCACAGATTCCTAGTTTTTCCGCCATTTGATGGTTTGTTCCACCAGGATAGGAAGCAATATCTATGATGCAGGATTCTTTGGAGATCTTCCTGAGGATATCTTCTTTTAGGATCTGTTTTGGAACGGTATTAAAAATATGATCATACTGACAGATCCGCCGTTTTAGTTCCGTAAAATCCATAACCTCAAGTCCAAAAGATTTTGCAAGACTTCTTGCTGTTTTATTTCTGGCACAGACTGTTACCTGAGCATCCATTCCTTTTAGTTTCGCTGCAAGAACTTTTGCACATCTTCCATAGCCAAGGACCAGACAACGACTTTTGTGAAGATTGATCGGCTGCATCTTGATCGCTTCCATGATAGCACCTTCTGCAGTTGCGATCGCATTGTAGATAGCGACATCATCCATTTTCATGAAGTCAAATGCTTTGATTTCTTTTTGTTCACATTCATGTCGAATTTCTTCATTGATACATCCCCCAAATAAAATCTGTTCTTTCGTCATTTCTTGAAACAGTGTTTCTACTGACATTTTTTTGTTACTAGAACTTCCTGTGATTTCCCCGTTTTTTGAAAAAACGACGGGTCCAATCATGCACTTTGCTTCTCTTATGACATTTTCAAAAGATTTACCTTCCTTGCATTCTGAGCCTTCTTTTTTGGTTGCATATGTGATAACCTGATATCTTTGATTTTTTAGATAGTTGGCTAAATATACCTGTCTCATATCACCGCCGATAACGGCAAAATCATAAATCACAGTCTTTTTTCCTTTCTTTTTTCTTCTATTTAATATATGTGATTTTTATTCATTTTGTTCTTTTAAAAATACATCAATTTTACCCCTTTAAAAATTAAAAAGTAGTGATATAATAAACTCAAGTGCATAGAAACACCTACAATACAGCAAGAGCTTCCACTACACTGGGAGCTCTTTTTGTGTATTTATATATTTTATACACAAAGTACTTCCGGTGTTATACCATAACATGCATAATATCTTAATGTTTTTTCAAGGAGGAACTTTTTATGAACACATTAACTGCAGAAAAAAGAGATTTGAAAACAAAGGCTAAAAAATTAAGAAAAGAAGGTTATGTTATCGGAAATCTGTTTGGCAGAGATATCGAAAATTCCATTCCATTGAAAGTTGATTCCCGTGAAGCCGCTAAATTCTTAAAGGATAACAAAAAAGGAGCTCATATTACTTTACTTGTTGACGGAGAAAATGTAGACGCCATCGTAAAAGAAATCGACTACAATGCCATGAAAAACGAAACAATGTTTATTAACTTCCAGGCATTAGTTGCTGACGAAAAGATCCACACAACTGCTGCGATCGAATTATTACAGAATGGTATCGTTGAACAGGCCTTATCTGAAATCGAATACAAAGCATTCCCAGCTGATATCGTTGAAAAGGTTGAGATTGATTTAACACAGTACAATGTTGGTGATATGATCCATGTCAAAGACTTGCCATTAGCTGCTAACAGCAAGATCTCTCTTGTTACACCAGAAGATACTCTGATCGTTAACATCGCAGAACCTGAAGCTGTTCCTGAAGATGAAGACGAAGAAGCGGCTGAAGAATAAATAAATCAGTGAAAGAAAAGACTCGATTTTCATAATTAAAAATCGAGTCTTTTTATTTTGCCTTTTCTTTGATATCCTTTAAAAAATCCAGCATTTTTTCTCGGATGTTTTTCTCTGCATTCTGAGATCATCAACTGAATCTTAAATTTAAAATCTTCAGATTCCAAGATCGTAAATGGATGTTCTTCTGTTACACAAACCGATAAATGTTCACTCTCATATTGTGGATAAGTTCCTGTAAATCCTTGTTCTTTCAGTTTTTTATCAACCTGTTCCCTGTATCGTTGAATCTTCTGATCGATTCTTTCTCCATAATTCCTTGCTGGATATGGATCAGAAGCATTGCAGATTTTCTCGCAGATCAATTCATATAAATCTTGTCTCTTTGGATCTTGCAGTTTCTTTGCAAGCGTCATCTCCATTCGTTTGGTTGGGTGCTTCTCATATTTATCAATCCATTTTAAATAATCTTTATCACCTGCCTGCATAGCAAGATTTCTCATACATTCTAATCCTTCTTCGGTTTTGTCATACCATTCTTCTGGATCTTCATTGATCGGAAAATAGTAATAAAATGGTGCAAATTCGATCAATGACATGATCTCCATCTCTTGATCATTACACACTTCTTCCCCTAAAAAGCAATATTTCTCACGGATCGTTCCAATCATATAGACTAGCTGGCGCCACTGCTCAGCTCCATCTCTCCAGAAATGTCCGATTTCATGATACCGGTAACAGTTCGTATGTTCCATGATCTCATCAAACCACATTGTAAAAACACTTTCTTCTCCCTGATGAACGATCAGCCCATAACGACCTTCTCGTTCTTCCAGTTGTGCCCACATCTCTCCTTCATAGTCTTTGTCATATTTTCCAGAGATACGAAGTCCATGAAAACTTAGATAACACTCAATTGCATCGTTCATCATATATGGAACATATCCTGTTTGATTTCCATCTTTTTCTTCGACTTGAAGTTCAAACACCTGATATTCAAATATCTGCGCAAGCAACTGTATGGATCTTGATATTTCTTCTAAATTTGTTTCAAAATAGTTCATACGGAATTCCTTTTCCTATTATCTATGTATTTTATTTATATTTCTGAATTTCATTTAAAAAACGTTCGCCATATTTCTGAAGCTTATGTTCTCCGACTCCATTGACTTCTAACATTTCCTCATCATTAGAAGGTTTCATCGTACTCATATGTACCAGTGTCTTATCGGAAAATACCATATATGGCGGTATTTTCTGTTCGGATGCGATCATTCTTCGAAGTACACGTAATGCTTCGAACAATTCTGTATCTTCCTCAGCAAGTGCTGCCACAGCCCCTGCTTTCTTACGTTTCTTCGTCTGAATCTTGCGTTCTTCTTTCTCTTTTTCGACTTCTTTTGGAATCTTGATCTCAAAGTTCCAGTTATCATCAATCTTAGTAATATCTGCAACGCTTAAAACCGGATATTCATCAGCTGTCATTTCCAGATATCCATAGACTAACATTTCATTGATGATCTGCCGTATCCTTGCAATGCTTTCTGATGCCAATGCTCCATGTTGTGAATTCTCATCTAAATGACGGCTTAATACTTTCTGGCTCTTTGAACCTTTTAAAATATCAACGATCGTGGATAGTCCGAAATCTCGATAACAATCTCTAATACATTGGATGATAGCTTTCGCTTCCATTGTTGCATCAACCGTTTCAAACTCGGTCAGACAGTTTAAGCAGTTTCCACAGTATCCGCTTGTCTGTTCTCCAAAATAATTTAAAATATAATGACGTAAACATTCCTTCGTATAGCAGTAAAATGTCATCTGACGAAGTCTTTCCCAGTCTCTTTCCATCACGATCTGCTTTGTGATCGCATCTAATTCCTCATTCTCCTCTCCATTTTCGATCAGAAAACGATTGGTTCGGTTATCAATTGGCGCATAATATAAGATACATTCCGCAGGTTCTCCATCACGTCCTGCTCTTCCTGCTTCCTGATAATAACTTTCCATGTTCTTCGGCATATTATAATGAACAACAAAACGGACATCCGGCTTGTCGATTCCCATTCCAAAGGCATTTGTCGCTACCATGATCTGCTTTCTGTCATAGATAAAATCTTCCTGATTTTCCTTTCGTTCTTCATCCGATAATCCTGCATGGTATCTTGTCACGGAGAATCCATCTTCTCTTAACTGATAGCAGACTTCCTCAACATTTTTCCTAGACAGACAGTAAATGATCCCGCTGCTTCCTGGCATCTTTTCTTCTTTTTCTTTTAAATAACTTAGTAATTCTCTATACTTATCCCTTGGACGTTTTACTGCATAGTAAAGATTCTCCCGATCAAACCCTGTCGTTAATACAAATGGATCTCTCAGGTTCAAAATATCCATAATATCATCCCTGACTTCTGCTGTCGCTGTTGCTGTATATGCAGTCAGTACAGGCCGATACGGAAGTTTCTTTAAAAATTTCAAAATCTTTAGATAACTTGGTCTGAAATCCTGCCCCCACTGTGACACACAATGTGCCTCATCAACTGCCAACATTGATATCTTCACTCCACTATTTAGCGCAAAATTGATAAAACCTTCTGTTTCCAAGCGTTCTGGTGCCACATAGATGATCTTGTATCTTCCCTGCATCGCATATTTTAATGCGGTATGATACTGTCCCTGTGTCAGAGAACTATTTAAAAATGCCGCATGAATTCCGGCTTGATTCAGTGTCCCAACCTGATCTTTCATCAGCGAGATCAGTGGAGAGATCACAAGTGTAATTCCATCCATCATCAATGCTGGAATCTGAAAACAAAGAGACTTTCCTGCTCCTGTCGGCATGATCCCTAAGACATCCTGCCCATTTAATGCTGCCTCGATCAATTGTTCCTGACCTTGGCGGAATTCATCATATCCAAAGTATTGTTTTAATAGTTTCTTCGCTTCTTGTATCTTACTCAAATCTATCACTTCCTATTGTTTTATTTATACTTTTACCACTCTCATCGTTTATATTCCCATCCGGAGGGCTTTTTTATTTCATAGGGGATTTCATTGAAATTTCCTATGAAATGAAAAAGCTTCCAATCACATTTAGCACACCCGCAAACAGCATGACAATGATCGGATCTTTTTTCTTTCTCAATAAAAGGTACATACAAATGATAAAAATACCACCCTGTATCCAGTTGATCTGTTGAAGATCTATATGACTTTCCTGAAAAAATGCCTGCGTAAGGATCGTAATTCCAGAAGTTAAGATCAGTGCGATCACCGCAGGGCGTAAGGTATTTAACACCATTTGTATTCCTTCCATATGACGATATTTTACATAAAAATAAGCAATTGCTGTAACGATCACACACGCCGGGAATACGCATCCCATCGTTGCACATAATGCTCCTTGCCATCCTGCGACTCTTATGCCGACGAAAGTCGCCGCATTAATTGCGATCGGTCCTGGTGTCATCTGCGAAATCGTTACGAGATCTCCAAATTCAGAAACAGACAGCCAGTGATATACGTCTACCACTTGCTGCTGTATCATTGGCATTGCTGCATATCCGCCTCCAAAACTAAATGCTCCGATCTTTAAGAAGCTTAAAAATAATTGCAAATAGATCATTTTCTGCCTCCTGTCTTCTTTCTTGAAATGCCATATTGTACGATTCCAATTCCAATACAAGCAAGAATAATATAGATCACACTAATATCAAAGACATAACTTGCCATAAATGCTACAACCATAATGATCGCAAGTTCTATTCTGTTTTCCTTCTTACTTTGCCCTTTTGCCATCTCGTACACAACACTGATGATCACCGCGCCAACACCCGTCTGCATACCAGAAAGCATCGCTGCAACAATCCTGTTATCCCGAAATATTTCATAAAAAACAGAGACTACAGATATGATCAAAAATGGCGGTAGAACAGCTCCGAATACACTTACGATCACACCACTGATACCTGCTAATTTATAGCCAACAACGATCGCTCCATTCACTGCGATCGCTCCTGGGGCTGATTGTGCGATCGCCACCAGATCAAGCATCTCGTCTTCTTCGATCCAATGATATTCATTCACAAACTTCTTCTGCATCAAAGATACGATCACATAGCCGCCACCAAAGGTAAATGCACTTAAATAAAATGTTTCTATAAACAGCCTTAATAATTTTTTCTTTTTTTTCATTCCTTTTTCTTCCATATGACATCTCCAGTCAAAAATCTTACCATTTATACTGGTGCAAACTGACTGTTATATAATCTGGCATACGCACCATTTTTCGCTAAAAGTTCTTCATGTGTTCCCTGCTCCAAAATATCTCCATTTTCCATAACAAGTATCACATCCGCATTCTGAATCGTTGAAAGTCGGTGGGCTACAATAAAACTTGTTCTTCCTTTCATCATCGTTTCAAATGCTTTCTGAATTCGGAGCTCTGTCATCGTATCAATTGATGATGTCGCTTCATCTAAGATCAGCATTGGAGGAAGACTTAACATGATCCTTGCAATACAAAGGAGCTGTTTCTGTCCTTGAGAGAGATTTCCGCCACCTTCTGTAATGATCGTATCATAACCATCTGGCATTCGCTCGATAAATCCATGTGCATTGGCTTCTTTTGCTGCCATGATCATCTCTTCCTCAGTTGCATCTGGTTTTCCATAGCAGATATTTTCACGGATCGTTCCGGCTTTCAACCATGTCTCCTGAAGTACCATTCCATAGCTGGATCGTAGACTTTCTCTCGTGACATCCCGGATATCATTTCCTTCCACCTTGATCATTCCTACATTCACATCATAAAAACGCATTAACAGATTGATCAACGTTGTTTTCCCACATCCTGTCGGTCCAACGATTGCAATCCGCTGTCCTGGTTCCACTTTCAGATTAAAATCCTGGATCAAAGGTACTTCTTTTACATAAGAAAAGTCCACATGCTCTAATTCGACATTTCCTTTCACATCCTGTAACACCTTCGCATCTTTGGCATCAGGAATCATCGGCTCCTCATCTAACAATTCAAAAACTCTTGCCGCAGAAGCTAAAGAATTCTGAAATTCTGTGATAACCCCTGTGATCTCATTAAACGGCTTTGTATACTGGTTTGTATAACTTAAAAAACTTGATAACTGACCAACACTGATACTTCCGCGAATAACACTCATACATCCTGCGATCGCAACCCCTGCATAGATTCCTGAATACATAAATCTGGTTGCCGGATTTGTGATAGATGAGAAAAATGTCGCTCTTAAGGAGTAATATGCAAGATCATCATTGATCTGATCAAACTCTTCCTGTGCTTTTTCTCCATGATCAAACACTTTGACTACTTTAATATTTCCAAGCATTTCATTAACAAATCCTGTCATATTTCCTCTAGTCTGTGATTGTTTCCGGAACATATTAAAACTTCGCTTTGAGATAAAACTTGCGATAAAAAACGAAAACGGACTTAAAATAACAACGACCAATGTGATCCATGGATTGATTCCTAACATAAAACAAATGGTTCCAATGATCGTGATCACACCAGTAAATAACTGTGTAAATCCAAGCAGCAATCCATCCGTAAACTGATCAATATCCGTTACGATCCGGCTGATCAAGTCTCCTGAGGAGTGTGCATCTACATAAGATAATGGCAGTTTCTGCAAATGTTCAAATGCCTGAATCCTTAAATCTTTTCCAATCTTATATGTAATCTGGTTATTGACATGATTCATCAGCCACTGCGCTGCTGCCGTCAATACGATACAGATCACGATCGTTTTTATAATACTTATTAATCTTGCAAAATCAACATTTCCTTTTGATATAATGCAATCCACACCTTGTCCTGTCAGAATCGGAACATAAAGTGTCAGTGCCACATTGATCACCGCCAACACTAAAGACGCAAAGATCAAAAATCGATAAGGCTTCATATATTCCATGATCCTTTGTAATGTCTTTTGTTTTTTGTCTTTCTTCATGATCTTATGCCTCCTCTCCTGCCATCTGTGATGCGCAGATTTCTTTATATACCTGATTCCCTTTTAATAGCTGTAGATGAGTCCCGATTCCTGCAATCTTTCCATCATCCAACACTAAGATATGGTCAGCATTACGAATCGTTGATACTCTCTGGGATACAAGAAATACTGTCATATTATCTGTATTTTCTTTGATCGCTTTTCGAAGTCTTGCATCTGTTGCAAAGTCAAGTGCGGATGCACTATCGTCAAGAATTAAGATCTCAGGTTTACGTACTAATGCTCTTGCGATCGTTAGTCTCTGTTTTTGTCCGCCAGATAAGTTTCCTCCATTTTGTTCAATTCTAAAGTCTAATCTCTGTTCCTTCTGATCAACAAATTCTTTTGCCTGTGCGATATCCAATGCCTGATAGATTTCTTCATCTGTGGCATCTTCTTTACCCCATTTCATATTATCTCTTAGGCTTCCTTCAAACAAAGATGCTTTCTGCGGAACAAATCCGATCTTTCCTCGGATAAATTCTGGTTTTAATTCTTTCTCATCAACTCCACGGTATAGAATTCTTCCTGATGTCACATCATATAATCTTGCGATCAAAGATACAAAAGTACTCTTTCCTGACCCTGTACCTCCGATCACCCCGATCGTTTCGCCTTCTTTCACCGCAAAATCAAATGGATGGATCGTTTCTTTTCTTGCACCATGATAGACAAACGATGTATCTTTAAACTCAAGAATAGGTGTATCTTTCTTCTCTTCTATATCTGTTTTTCCAGTTTCCTTCATGGATGGCTCTAATGCAAAAATCTGATCCACACGGTCAAGACTTGCAAACGCTCTAGATAAGATGATCAAAAGATTCGCAAGTTTTACAAGTTCTACAAGGATCTGTGACATATAATTGATCAGGGCAATGATCTGTCCTTGTGTTAAATAACCCAGATCAACCTGTTTTCCACCAGACCATAGGATTGCAATGATCCCCAAATTAATGATCATGTAAGTCAGAGGATTTAGTAACGCTGAAATCTTTCCAACGTGGATCTGTTTGTTATAAAGCTGTCCACTTTGTAATCTGAAATTCTCTTCCTCACTTCTTTGTCTGTTAAATGCACGGATCACACGAATTCCAAGAAGATTTTCCCTTGTACTTTTTAATACTCCATCAACCTGTTTTTGTACTTTCTTATACATTGGCATCGTGATCCATAAAATCAGTCCAACAACCACTGCCAATGCTGTGATCGTAAATACAAAGGAAATCGCTGCCTTATGATCCACCGTAAATGCCATGAACATCGCACCAAATACAACAAATGGTGACCTTAAAAACAAACGCAGGAACATGTTAACTCCATTTTGCACCTGATTGATATCATTACTCATGCGGTTGATCAACGTTGATGTCCCAACCTGATCGATCTCCTGATAAGAAAATTGATTCATATGTGCAAACAAATCACTTCTCATCGACTTTCCTGTATACACAGCCGATCTTGCCGCAAAATACTGTGCTGTGATAGAAAATGAAAATCCAATGATTCCAAGTAAGATCAATAATCCTCCCATCTTCCACAAATATCCAATATCGTGATGTCCGATTCCTACATCGATCATGCTGGCAACGACCAATGGTACAAATAGTTCAAAACTAGCTTCCAGCATCTTAAATAATGGTGCAAGGATCGTAACACAAAGATGCTCCTTTAAATATCCTAGTAACCGTTTCATCGATTCGTACTCCTTCTTTTATCTTACTATTTTCTTTAGTATACACCATTTTATTTTTTATTTGAACATAGTCCCAGATATTTTACGAAAACAAAAAAGTACCGCTTAGAGCCAGGTAACATGCTCTAAACGGTACGGGGATGATTTATGGTTCAAAAAGAGTTATTTGTCTTCCTTTTGAACAGAACAATATCCTTGTGGGTGGCTGCTGTGCCATTTCCATGCGGATGCAATGATTTCTTCAAGATCTGCATGTTCTGGCTTCCATCCAAGGATATTCTTCGCTTTTTCACTGGAAGCGATCAAGACAGCCGGATCTCCAGCTCTTCTTCCTTCTTCCACAGCCTTGATCGGCTTTCCTGTCACTTTTCTGGCTGTTTCGATGACTTCTTTTACAGTAAATCCAACACCATTTCCAAGATTGAAGATGTTGCTTTCATTACCTTCCATTAAGTATTTCACTGCCAGAATATGTGCCTGTGCAAGGTCTGTTACATGAATATAGTCTCTTACACAAGTTCCATCTTTTGTATCATAATCCGTTCCAAAGATACTGATTGCTTCTCTTTTGCCATTTGGCACCTGTAAGATCAGTGGAATCAGATGTGTTTCTGGATTATGATCTTCTCCGATCTGTCCACTTACATGTGCTCCGCAGGCATTAAAGTATCTTAAAGATACATAACGAAGTCCATGTGCACGACCAACCCACTTAAACATCTTTTCCATGGAAAGTTTTGTCTCTCCATAAGTGTTTGTTGGCTCTGTGCGGTCTGTCTCTACGATCGGTACTTTCTCTGGTTCTCCATAAGTTGCTGCTGTTGAGGAGAATACGATCTTATCGATGCCATGTTCTACTAAGGACTGTACCATTGTCTTTGTTCCACAAAGGTTATTATCATAATATTTTAATGGATTTACCATACTTTCTCCAACTAAGGAGTTCGCTGCGAAATGGATCACTGCATCGATATCTTTTTCCTGATCTAGGACACTGTCTACAAATGCTTTATCTCTTAAGTCTCCTTTGTAAAACTTTGCTTTTGGATGAACAGCCTCAATATGTCCTGTTTCCAAATTGTCGATGATCACGACTTCTTCCCCTGCATCGATCAGTTCATAAACTGTATGAGAACCAATATAACCAGCTCCACCTAATACTAATATTTTCATCTGTCATTTCCTTTCTGAACTCAATTACAAAGTTGCAATAAATCGGTCAAATGCTTTCCTTCCTTCTTCCGTGCATTTATAAACTCCGGCATCTTCTAAAACTTTAACGAATACTTGTCCGATCTCTTCTTTTAAGATATCTTCTACATTTTCTTCATTGATATCTTCATATTTTTCTTTGATCTCATCAACCCATGGTGCATGTTTCTTAAGATCTTCATACTGGCTGACATCTTCACCCTTCACAAGACATTCACTTAAATGTTCCATCTCTGCTTTTAATCTGGATGGAAGTACTGCAAGTCCCATAACCTCGATCAGTCCGATATTTTCTTTCTTGATATGATGATACTCATTATGTGGATGATAAAGTCCTAATGGACATTCTTTCGTTGTGATGTTGTTACGAAGTGTCAGATCCAGTTCATACATATCGCCTTTTTTACGTGCGATCGGTGTGATCGTATTGTGTGGTTCTCCATCTGTCTCAGCAAAAATATATGCCTCTTCATCGGTATATCCACGCCATTTTTTCAAAATATAGTCTGCAAGTTCAATGAGTCGTTTTTCATCTTTGCACTGAATACGGATTACTGATAATGGCCAATGAACGATTCCTGCTTTCACATCTTCGTATCCTGGAATGACAAATTCTTTCTCGATCGCTGCACGTTCCATGGCAAATTCATAATGTCCACCTTGGAAATGATCATGTGTTAAGATAGAACCTCCAACAATTGGAAGATCGGCATTGGATCCTAGGAAATAGTGTGGAAACTGTTTTACAAAGTCAAATAGTTTTGTAAATGCTGCCTTATCAATCTTCATTGGTACGTGCTGTCCGTTAAATACGATACAGTGTTCATTGTAG
>OBJF01002058.1_pt1 | contig 15632 bp, 8 predicted proteins | sample 1519091 | NCBI WGS metagenome assembly OBJF01 (sample SAMEA2452124, study PRJEB22498) | human gut metagenome | biome: human feces; feature: human gut; material: feces | place: Australia | collected 2012
CGCAAAGATATGTCGGCTAACAACTTATGTCAAGGCGGAAAATAGAATGGTTACATATATATGATGTAAATGTGACTTTCTTTTTTCTATTTAGCAACTCAATAGAATCTTAATTCTTCTGCATATATGAAAAATAGAACATAATTTGAAATAACTAAGATGAAATATTTCAATCTTTACCTGGCAAGTTTAGCTCGAAGTTCTTTTAGTCTTTTTGCAGCCTGTAGATTATCCACCTTTATATATCTCATGAATGCAGATGGACTTTTATGCCCGGATATGCGCATAAGTTCTCCGGCAGGAAAGCCGGATAAATACATATTTGTGCAAAACGATCGTCGGCAAGTATGAGAAGAGATCATCTCCCATTTTTCATAGACTCTCTTTTCCCGTTCCTTTCCTTTTTTGCGAACAACTTCAATTTTTTGTTTTAATTTTGCTCTTCGCCCCAATTCTTTAACTCTTTCGTTGAATATATATCTAGGGATTTTAGGTAAATCATAGTTGTATTTCTTGAGTATTTCCGGTACATAATCAATCATAGGGATTATGACAGCTTTATGCACTTTTCTCTGTTTAAGATTTATAATCTCATTATCTAAGTCAATATGTTCGGGACTTAATGTTGAGAGATCACTATATCGTAGTCCTGTAAAACACCCAGTAATAAAAACATCTCTAATCTCTTCCAATTGCTTATCATCTGACAAGTCTAACTCGTGTATTGTTGAAAGCTCCTTTTCACTTAAATAAATAGCATCAGTTTCTTCTTCTACGACCTTAAAATGCTTCAAGTCAATTGGAGGAATAACTCCTTTATCTATTTGATAATTAACAAATCCCTTTAACAAACGTATAATTTTTCCTGCAGAATTAGTGAGCAAGCCAACACTCCCATCGGGCTTTATAACCTTATAAAATAAATAATCCATGAATTCATTATAAAATATAAGATTCAGGTTATGAAAAGTAATTGGTTGCGATGAATGTTCTTTGAAAGCGATCAGATGTTTACGAAGTGTTCGGTAGTCTTTTATTTGATCTGCAGAAACAACTGGAGCTTTTTCTGTAATATATCTTTCTAATGCGTCAAATATATCTACCCGATTAGGACGTAATTCATATTCTCTATTTTTTTTTAATTCAAGTAAAACAAAATCTACGGTTGGACTTATTCCGTTTATCTTAGCATATGTAAGAATTTCTCCAAGCTTGGACGTTATTCTAATCAGGCAGGCATCAATTTCATCATAGTTTGGACAAGCGCGCTTAATCCATCTCTTTTTAGAATCCCAGTGTTCCGGTTTAATACTGTATCCAGTAGAGATGAGCGTACGCTTAGTTCGATTGTAGTTATATCGAACATAGAGGACAGTAGTCCCCTCTCGAGTGACGTACTTTGGTTTAATATATGGAGTATATTTTGCGATAGTAAATCTGTATTGCTTTCGTATTGCAAAATTACAAAAGCTATTCGATATGAGCAATATCTCATCGTTAAAAGCTAGAACCTCCAAAAACATTGTACTATCTTAATAAAAGTGGATAAATATTGCTCAAAAAGGAAAAAAACTACTCAAAGCACACTGTAAGAGACTTATTTTGCACTTTAAAAACACTCAAAATTTGAAAAAAGAATAGATTTTGTCCTTTCTTGAACACAGATTTTCCTAATATTTAGCATTAATTCCATTATTTTGTAGCGTTACAAATAAAATGCTATGGAAAAACAAATGGATTTGTATGACTCCTGGGTCCTACCTGAAACACACAATTCTATATAAACTTTTCCTCTAGCATTTATAAATATTCGACAGTACTGATTTTAATATATTATTTAGGTATAGCGATAAGAAAGGTAAGATTGCATTTAAAAGGTAATAGTAAGAAGGTAAAAAGAGAAATAAAAGAAAACGTAGGGTTTGTTTTTCTTTTATAGGTAAACAAGATTGTAGATGGGTAACCTTAAAATTGTAGATTAATTAGAAAATATTTATGAAGAAACTACTAACAGTAATGGCCTTTTCGGTCGGTTTATTCGCAAATGCTCAAACCGGCAACTTATTTAAACCAGTAAAAGAGGTAGCGTTACGTACTCCATCGGTACCTATCGTTGTTTCAGATCCTCACTTCTCTATCTGGTCTCCCTATGATAAATTAATGGAAGGAAGTACAGAACACTGGACTACAGCTAAGAAACCATTAGTAGGGGCTTTACGCGTAGATGGTAAAGTGTATCGTTTCCTGGGTAAAGATCAAGTAGCTTTAATACCTATTGCTCCCATGACAAATGTGGAACGTTGGGAGGCTGCATATACTAATAGTCAACCAGCAAATGGATGGCAAGAATTCCAGTTTGATGATAGTAGTTGGAAAAAAGGTAAAGCAGCTTTCGGTAGCCGTGATATGCCACGTGTTCGCACAGAATGGAAAGGAGATAATACAGATATTTATATCCGCCGTACATTTGAAATAAATGATTTGGATTTAACAGAGAATATTTTTCTTATTTATTCTCATGACGATGTATTCGAATTATATTTAAATGGAGAAAAACTGGTTGCTACAGATCTCGTATGGAAGAATAATGTAAACCTAAAACTTTCAGATGAAGCCAAGAAAAAACTTCGTAATGGCAAAAATGTGATTGCAGCGCATTGTCATAACACAACTGGAGGATCTTATGTGGATTTTGGTTTATATCGTGAAAAGAAAAATGCAGTAACATTTGAAAATGAGGCTGTACAGAAATCGGTAGATGTACTAGCCACTTCCAGTTACTATACATTCACCTGCGGACCTGTCGAATTAGATGTTGTATTTACAGCGCCTCAATTGATAGATGACTTGGATTTGTTGTCAACTCCGATTAACTACATCTCCTATCGCGTGTGTCCTCTTGATAAAAAAGAGCATGATGTACAATTCTATATAGAAACGACTCCGGTATTAGCAGTGAATGAGACTACTCAGCCTACTATTGCACGTACATTATCGAAAAATGGTATTAGTTATGTAGAAGCTGGCACCATCAACCAGCCGATATGTGATCGTAAAGGTGATTTGATTTGTGCTGACTGGGGATATGTATATCTTGGTAGTGTAAATGGAGCAGGAAAATCTATAAGTTTGGGTGACTATAGCGGAATGAAGGAAGCTTTTGTTAAAAATGGGACTTTAGCTTCAAGTAAGACCAAATGGATTACTCGTCGGGAAGAAAATACTCCTGCAATGGCTTATGTACATAATTTTGGAACTGTTACCAAAGATGGTAAAGATGGTTTCTTGATGATCGGTTATGATGACATTTATTCCATTGAATATATGTATGAGAAACGTATGGGATATTGGAAGCATGATGGTAAAGTAACGATTTTTGAAGCTTTCGAAAAACTAAGAGATAACTATCAATCCATCATGGAGCGTTGTCGTGCACTTGATGAGCTTATTTATAACGATGCAGAAAAAGCAGGTGGTAAAAAATATGCAGAAATATGCTCTGCAGCCTATCGTCAAGTTATTTCTGCTCACAAACTATTTACAGACAAAGAAGGCAATCTGATGTGGTTCTCTAAAGAGAATAACAGTAATGGTTGTATCAATACAGTCGACCTGACCTATCCGTCTGCTCCCCTGTTTTTGGTCTATAATCCTGATTTACAAAAGGCAATGATGACTAGTATCTTTGAATATAGTGCTAGCGGTCGCTGGGATAAACCTTTCGCAGCACATGACCTTGGCACTTATCCAATAGCTAATGGACAAGTTTATGGTGGTGACATGCCGATTGAAGAAAGTGGTAATATGGTGATTCTAACTGCAGCTATTTCGAAAATTGAAGGTAATGCAGATTATGCTAAGAAATATTGGGACATTCTAACGACATGGACCAATTATTTAGTAGAGTATGGACAGGACCCGGAAAACCAACTTTGCACGGATGACTTCGCCGGACATTGGGCTCATAATGCCAATCTTTCCGTGAAAGCGATCATGGGAGTGGCCGGATACAGCGAAATGGCTCGGATGCTCGGATTAAATGATGTAGCAGACAAATATGCGGCTATAGCCAAGAAAATGGCGGTGAAATGGGAAGAAATGGCGAATGAGGGTGATCATTACCGTCTGGCTTTTGACCGTAAAGATACCTGGAGTCAAAAATATAACATGGTTTGGGATAAGTTATGGAACCTGAATTTATTTCCTAACAATGTAATCGGAAAAGAAATAAACTATTATTTGACCAAACAGAATCCTTATGGACTTCCTCTGGATTCGCGTAAAGAATACACAAAATCTGACTGGATCATGTGGACAGCGGCTATGTCCCCGGATAAGGATACTTTCCAACGATTCTCTGATCCAGTCTATAAATATATCAATGAAACAGTATCTCGTGTACCTATCAGTGACTGGCACCATACAGACAGCGGACGATGGGTTGGCTTTAGAGCTCGTTCGGTGATTGGAGGATACTGGATGAAGGTATTAATGGATAAAGTTCAGAATAATCAATAATTTAAATCTAGTGTATTATGAAATGTAAAACTATGAAACATGGGAGCATAGGGTTACAGTGTATGATGTTGGCATTCGTTTTTGCAGTCTGTTTTACTGGCTGCAAAGATAGCAAAGACGAGACATCAGCACCTTATGATCCGAATCAGCCAGTAGAGGTAACTGATTTCACACCCAAGTCGGGAGGTGGAAAGAAGAAGATGATTATCTATGGCAGTAATTTTGGCACAGATCCTTCTCTTGTTTCCGTTAAGGTAGGTGGAAAAGAAGCTATTGTTATTAGTGCTAAAGGTACTAGTATTTACTGTTCTACGCCGGAAAGCTGTTTCGAAGGAACTATTGAAGTAAAAGTGGGTGAGCAAACTGTGATAGCATCTGAAAAATATCAGTACGAACCGCAAATGGTAGTAACAGACTTATGCGGTGATGTAGATGAATTGGGTGAGGGAAATATTGTAGAAACAGGTCCGTTTGACGATTGTGGAAAGATAGATTATCCTTTTTGGTTTTCTTTCGATCCTCAACATTCTAATATCCTTTATTTGTCTCAAAATAATGGGCTTTTGAGGGTGCTGGATCTGGAACAAGAAATGATCTATACCAAGAAGCTAGATAATATTAACCGCGCAACTACTATTACATGGACTAATGATGATGATATGATATTGGCGGCTCCCCAAAATGGTGGTGCTAAGAATAGAAACAATATTATTTTAAAGCGTGAAAGCAGTACAGACGGGCAGGATTTCAAAGAGTCCAGTTGGGTAGCTTTGGCGCGTGGTAATGCTTGCAATGGGTCTATGGTACTTCCACAAACGGGAGAGCTTTACTTCAATCATCGTGCAACAGGCAATGTGTACAGATATAATTTTGAAGAAAACGGCTATAATAACAATCCGGAAGTTCCTGGTGGAGCAGGGTTGAATGAACTTTTGGCATTTAGTGTACCTAATCAGACGGTTGACTTTAGTATGGTTCCTCATCCAACAGGTAAATATGTTTATATCATCATGCATGAATCGCATTATATACTTCGTTCCAATTACGATGAAGAAACTAAAAAGTTGGTAACTCCGTATATTGTATGTGGGCAATCCGGCCAGGCAGATTATAAGGATCTTGTAGGTATCAATGCGCGTATCAATAAGCCTGGCCAAGGTGTCTTTGTGCTCAATGAAGAGTATAAGGCAGCCAACAAAGATGATTGGTATGACTTCTATTTTGCAGATAAAGAAAATCATTGTATTCGAATCTTGACTCCGGATGGGGTGGTTTCTACGTTTGCCGGACGCGGTTCTGCTTCTGCAAGTAGCTATAAATGGGGTAAGCAAAATGGAGAAGTACGTGAGAGAGCACGCTTTAATCAACCGGTGGCTTTGGCTTACAATGAGGCAACAAAGACTTTCTATGTAGGTGATTCGGGAAATTATAAGATTCGGAAGATTGCCAAAGAACAGGCCCCTGATGATTTAGGCGGAGAAGAATCCAATGACAATCAAAACCAAGAAAATCAATAAAAAGAAGAACACATGAGAATAAAAGAATTTATTACGATTTGTCTGTTATTAGTCTCTGTTTCCCTTTTTGCTCAAGAGAAGACAATTGAGGTAACAGGAGTCGTGACGGACACGAATAAAGAACCATTGGTTGGTGTCAATGTGACAGTGAAGGATAAACCTGGTTTAGGAGCGATAACGGATATCAACGGACGTTACAAAATAAATATTGAGGAATTTTCTCGTTTGGTATTTTCATATATTGGTTTTGATACGCAAGAGATATTAGTGAAACGTCAGAGTTTGGTTAATGTATCGATGAAAGAATCGGATGCTAGGGAAATTGATGAAGTTGTAATCACTGGTACAGGAGCACAGAAGAAATTAACAGTGACTGGTGCGGTGACGAATGTAGATGTAGAAGTATTAAAGTCAAATCCTTCAGCAAATCTTTCTAATGCATTGGCTGGAAATGTGTCAGGTGTTCTTGCCATGCAGACTTCCGGACAACCGGGTGTAAATACTTCTGAATTCTGGATTCGAGGTATTTCCACTTTTGGAGCCAATAGCTCTGCATTAGTGCTGGTTGATGGTTTTGAACGCGATTTGGATGAGATCAATATTGAAGATATCGAATCCTTTTCTGTATTGAAAGATGCTTCTACGACGGCGATTTATGGTCCTCGTGGTGCAAATGGTGTAGTACTGATCACCACTAAACATGGTAAGGAAGGCAAGATCAAGATTAATGCCAAAGTAGAGACTTCTTATAATGCCCGCACTATTACTCCGGAATTTGCGGATGGTTACAGTTATGCCATGTTGATGAATGAAGCGCGAATTACTCGTAACCAAGAGAGAATTTATCAAGAGGATGAAATGGAAATTCTGCGATTGGGGCTTGATCCGGATTTATATCCGAATGTTGACTGGATGGATGTGTTGTTAAAAGATGGAGCCATGACCTATCGTGCCAATCTGAATATGAGTGGTGGTGGTAGTACGGCACGTTATTTTGTATCGCTTAGTTATGTGAATGAAGAGGGAATGTACAAAACAGACGAGTCCATGCGTAAGGATTACAATACCAATCCTAGCAGTCAGCGTTGGAATTACCGTTTGAATACGGATATTGATGTAACAAAGACTACTCTTGTAAAAGTTGGTGTATCCGGTTCGCTAAAGAAGCGTAATGCACCGGGACAGGGCTCTAATGTCTGGACTTCATTAATGGGGCAGAATCCGGTCAGTATTCCTGTTATGTACTCTAATGGTTACATTCCTGCACATGGAGTAGAAGATAATCGCAAAAATCCTTGGGTACTTGCTACACAGACTGGATATAAAGAAATCTGGAATAATAAGATTCAGACAAATATTTCTCTGGAGCAAAAGCTGGACTTCATTACCAAAGGCTTACGCTTTGAAGGCCGTTTCGGATTTGATACGAATAATCAGAGTGAAATAAACCGGATAAGAATGCCGGAGACATGGCGCGCCCAAAGAGAACGTGACGATGACGGGAACCTGATTTTCAAGCAACAAAGTGCCGAGAAACCAATGGAACAGACGAGTTCTTCCACTGGTGAGCGCCGTGAATTTTTAGAGGCCTATTTGCAATATAATCGTGCATTCAAAGCACATCACGTAGGTGGTACTTTAAAATATAGCCAGGATGCTTATCGGACCACAGTAGATATTGGAACAGATGTAAAAAATGGTATTGCCAAACGTCACATGGGATTGGCGGGGCGTGCCAGTTATAACTGGAATTATCGCTACTTTGCCGATTTTAATTTTGGTTATAATGGTTCGGAGAATTTTGCTGACGGGCATCGTTTCGGTTTTTTTCCAGCCTTTTCTTTAGCTTGGAATATAGCAGAAGAGAAATTTGTTAAAAAACATCTGAAATGGATGAATATGTTCAAGTTACGTTACTCTTATGGTAAGGTTGGTAATGATAAGATGGATGTACGTTTCCCTTATTTGTATACTATCAAGGATGATGGAAGTGGTTGGACTTGGAGTGATTATGGTTCTACGGATAATGTATATACAGGAATGCAGTATACACAGTTGGCCTCTAACAATGTCACCTGGGAAATTGCAACCAAGCATGATGCGGGTGTAGACTTATCTTTATTCAATGATAAGTTTACGGCTACTGTAGATTATTTTCATGAACAGCGTGATGGCATCTATATGGAACGTAAATATCTACCAGGTATTGTGGGGGTGAATAGTAATCCAAAAGCGAATGTGGGAAGTGTCCGGTCGAAAGGTTTCGACGGCAATTTTGCCTACAAGCAGAAGATAGGAAAAGTCAATTTGACTGTTCGTGGTAATTTTACTTACAGCAAAAATGAAATTCTGGAAAAAGATGAGATGAACGCAGTTTATCCTTATCAAAAAGAGGCTGGCTACAGGGTTAATCAGGCAAAGGGATTAATAGCTTTAGGATTGTTTAAGGATTACGATGATATACGAAATAGTCCGCAGCAGACTAATTGGGGAAAGGTACAACCGGGTGACATCAAATATAAAGACGTCAATGGGGATGGAATCATTAATGCTAGTGATGAAGTGGCCATTGGTGCGACAACAAAGCCTAACTTGATATATGGTTTTGGTATTTCTGCACAGTGGAAAGGTTTTGATTTTAATGCTCACTTCCAGGGAGCAGGCAAGTCTTCATTCTTCATTAATGGTTCTACTGTATATGCCTTTAAGGATAGTCAGTGGGGAAATATTCTGACGAATTTAGTGAAAGATCGCTATGTCGATGCGGAGACAGCTGCCACATTGGGTATTCCGGCTAATGAGAATCCTAATGCTTCGTATCCTCGGCTTAGTTATGGAGGGAATGATAATAATTATAGAGCTTCTACCTATTGGCTCAGAGATGGATCTTATTTACGCTTGAAAACATTGGAAGTAGGTTATACATTGCCGAAATCAATTGTGAACAAGATGCGGTTTAACAAGATACGTGTATTTTTCATTGGTACCAATATCTTGACGTTTGCTAAATTTAAAGAATGGGATCCGGAAATGGGAGTCTCTAACGGTGAGAAATATCCGCTTGCTAAGACGTTTACTTTGGGATTAACTGTGAATATCTAATTAAATGCATGAAAAATGAGAAAGATATATAAACTGTATATTGGTATTATGTTGAGTGCGATTGCCGTCGCTTGTTCGGATAAACTCGACTCTGACAAATATTTCAAAGACCGCCGGTCTTTGGAGGATGTTTTTACTGACAAGGAATCTACGGAAGAATGGTTGGCGAATGCCTATTCCTATTTAGGTGGATACAATCTGGAAGTATCTAACATGCTTAATACAATCACTAATTTCGCCGATGATATTTATTTCGGTGGGAATAGTCTTGATGCGTACAAGACATTCAAGACTGGTACTTATGATGAAGGTTACCGGCATTCGTGGGGGGATAGTTATAAAGGTATTCGTCAAGCGTCTATCTTCATTCAGAATATTGACATGAATACGAAATATACGGAAGAAGAGAGAGCCGATCTGAAAGCGCAAGCCCGTTTCGTGCGTGCGTATTATTATTGGTTATTACTACGTAAATACGGTCCTGTACCCTTATTGCCAGATGATGGACTTGACTATACTGCCGATTATGATGATTTGGAAATTCAGCGTAATTCGTATGATGAATGTGTGGAATACATCGAATCGGAGATGTGCCTGGCAGCCAAAGACCTGCCTCTGGCCCGGGCCATTAATCAGGTGGCACGTCCCACGCGAGGAGCAGCATTGGCAGCTCGTGCCAGAGCATTGGTATATTCGGCAAGCCCTATCAATAATCCACGTCCGGGAGATCCTGATAAATTTTCGGATTTGGTAGATTATGAAGGAAGATGTCTGATGTCTCAGGAATATAATGAATACAAATGGGCTAGAGCTGCAGCTGCGGCAAGAGATGTGATGGAACTTCCCGGAGAAAATAACGGGCGTCGTTATGAACTTTACCATAAGAAAGCAACTAATATTGCTGAACCCGGATATCCTGCTACCATTGCTCCTTATCAGGATAAGGACTTTTCAACAAAGACATGGAATGAAGGTGGATATAGTGATATAGACCCTTATGAGTCTTATCGTGCTGTTTTTAATGGTTCATTAGCGATGTACCAAAATCCGGAGTTGATTTTCAGCCGTGGGCGTAATCAGGGAGCCAATAGTATTGCTGAAATGGTGAAACTTCAAATGCCGAAAACTTTGGGTGGAGGAAGTAATGCGTATGGCATGACACAGAAGATGTGTGACGCTTATTATATGGCAAATGGAGACGAATTTAGCAGAGAACATTTTAAAGAAGAGTACCCTTACGGCACACGTTTTGTCACTAAAGAGGAGGTTGAGGCAGGTACATACCCTCAACTAAAAGAAGGGGTGTATAAGGAATATGCCAACCGAGAACCACGTTTTTATGCTTCGGTTTCTTATAATGGCTGTGTGTGGGCTTTACTGAAAAATGCAGAGACAACGGACTATAAGAATGACGTTGAGAAACAAGTCAACTATTATTACGGTATCAATACGGACGGTTTCTCCGGTACTGGTGTTTATTTACGATCTGGCATCGGTATCATGAAGTATGTACACCCGGATGATACGAATCGTAAGGAAATAAAAGCAAAAGCAGAACCTGCCATTCGTTTTGCCGAAATTTTATTGATCTATGCCGAAGCCTTGAATGAGTTGGAGGATGGATCTTCATATGACATAGCATCATGGGATGGTTCTACCAGTTATTCCGTCAAACGTGATATTGATGAAATGAAAAAAGGTATCAGACAGATACGTCGCCGTGCGGGTGTACCCGATTATACCATGTCGGAGTACCAAGATCGGGATGTATTCCGCAAGAAGCTGAAACGTGAACGTCAAATTGAACTCATGGCCGAAGGGCAGCGTTATTTTGATTTACGTAGATGGAAAGATGCAGAAGTGGAAGAGTCCAAGAAAAACTACGGATGTAATTTCTATATGTCGGATACGGAGGAGCAGAGAGAACAATTCTATACTCCGATTGAAATTGCAGACTTACCTACTGCCTTCTCGCGTAAGCTCTATTTCTGGCCTATCAGCCACGATGAGCTGAAACGTAATAAACGGTTGACGCAGAACCCGGGATGGACATACAATGATTAATCTCCTAATAAGAATATGATATGAAGAATATATATATTTATTTAAGTTTATTGGCTGTCATCGTCTTGGGAACCGCTTGTAATAATGAGTGGGAAGATGAGCAGTATGAACAATACGTATCTTTCAAAGCACCTATCGCTTCAGGAGGCGATGGTGTTACTACCATCTACGTCAGATATAAGGATAATGGAAAAGTGACTTATCAGCTGCCTGTCATTATCAGTGGCTCTACAGTGAATGGACAAGACCGAGATATACATATAGCAGTGGATAAGGACACATTGAAAACGTTGAATATCGAGCGCTTTAGTCTTTATCGTCCGGAATTGTGGTATACGGAAATGGAGGAAGATAAATATGAATTTCCCGAAACGGTACATATTCCTGCCGGTTCGTGCGTAGAACAATTAAATATTGATTTTAATCTACAAGGCATTGATATGTTGGAGAAATGGGTTTTACCGTTAACTATTGTTGATGATGGAGCCTATGATTATCAAAGTCATCCACGTAAGAACTATGCAAAAGCTTTGTTGAAGGTAGTACCTTTTAATGATTATTCCGGTTCGTACACGGCTTCTTCCATGAAAGTGTACACTTATATAAATGGTAAGCCTGATACGAATGCAAGAACGACGAACAAGCGTACAGGATATGTGATAGATAACAATTCCGTATTCTTTTATGCCGGTCTGATTAATGAGGATATGGATAAAGACATACGTAAGAAGTACAAAATCAATGTACACTTCAGAGAAGATGGAACATTGGATATGAAGCCGGACGATCCCAATAATGAAATGGAATTTGAATTAATAGGAACACCTATCTATAGTAGTACATCGATTATGGATGCTACACGCCCTTATTTGGAACGTCGTTATGTTCAAATCATGTTTGAATATGATTTCCAGGATTTTACCTATGGTGGAAGTGATACGGAAGTTATCCCTATCAAATATAGAGTGGAAGGAAGCATGACGCTACAACGGAATATCAATACACAGATTCCGGACGAAGACCAGCAAATAGAATGGTAATCTTATAAATGAGTGGAGATAGGGAAGATATAGGAATAATATCTTCCCTATTTTGTTTATATATGGGTTTAGATTAGCTGTTCCTCATCTTTGTTTACCTGTTTTTTTCCTTTATTGATTTGTATTTTTCCCTTTCTCTTAAAAAACTTCCCTACTTTTGTTCTGTAAGTCAGTCACACGAAACCGACAAAAAGTACAGTTAATTAAATCAGAATAATTATGAACATCAAAAAACATTTGCCTTGGTTGGGAGCTTTATTACCCGTAGCCAGTATGCAGGCAGAGACAAAACCTAATGTAGTCGTCATTTATATAGATGACATGGGAATCGGGGATATCGGTTGTTATGGGGGTAAGTTTGTTCCTACTCCGAATATTGATAAGATAGCGCAGGACGGATTGTTATTCAATCAGTATTACTCGTCCGCACCAGTCAGCTCACCTTCACGTTGCGGATTGACAACAGGCAAATTTCCCATAGAAGTAGGAATTAATACCTTTTTAAATAATAAAGCCAGCAACAAAAAGTGTGAACAACGTAACTTTTTGAGTGACAAGAATCCTTCCATGGCACGCGCTTTTCAAAATGCAGGTTATGCTACCGGACATATAGGTAAATGGCATATGGGAGGTGGACGCGACGTGCACAATGCACCTTCTATTAAGAATTATGGTTTTGACGAATATATATCAACGTATGAAAGTCCGGATCCGGAACCGGCAATTACTGCTACGAACTGGATATGGTCGGCTAAAGACAGTGTAAAACGCTGGAGACGTACCGAATACTTTGTAAATAAGAGTATTGACTTTGTCAAACGTCATAAAGACCAGCCTTTCTTCTTGAATCTCTGGCCGGATGATATGCATACTCCTTGGGTACCGGAATTTAAGCAAAAGGATAACAAAAGCTGGAATACGGAAGAAGCCTTCATCCCTGTTCTTGCTGAAATGGACAAACAGATCGGACGTCTTATCAAAGCATTGGATGAGTTGGGATTGTCGGAAAATACAATCGTGATTTTCACTAGTGACAACGGACCGGCACCCAGTTTCCAATCCGCTCGTGCTGCCTATTTGAGAGGAACGAAGAATAGCCTTTATGAAGGTGGAATTCGCATGCCGTTCCTTATAAAATACCCCAAGAAAATAAAGGCTGGACAAGTGAATAACGAGAGTGTGTTGTGTGCAGTCGATTTATATCCGTCTCTATGTGCGATAGCCGGAATTGAAACAGAGAAAGGTTATCAGGGAGACGGACAAAATTATGATAAAGTTCTTCTGGGTAAATCGAAAGCTAAACGTAAAACAGACCTGATGTGGGATTTCGGTAGAAACCAATTCTTTAAGAAACCGGGAAATGCAAACGACAGAAGTCCTCATCTGGCTATACGCAGTGGCAACTGGAAGCTATTGATAAATAACGATGGAAGCGATGCACAGCTGTACGATATTGAAAAAGACAAATTCGAGAAGAACGATGTGGCGCAGTCGTATCCGGAAGTCGTAGCTAAGTTGAGCAAAAAAGTATGTAAATGGTTTGCGGAGAACAAAGACAAAGGAAAAGAGTAATACAATGAAAAACAAATTATAAACCAATATTAAATTTATGAATTCTAAATTATTACTATTACCGACCGTCTTGGTGGTTGCTGGCCATTCTGCAGCAGAGGCGAAAGGCAAGAAATCGGACAAACGTCCTAATATCCTGGTAATTCTTGCAGATGACCTTGGTTATTCCGATCTGGGATGCTATGGTAGCGAGATTCATACTCCTAATTTGGATAAACTGGCACAAGAAGGAGTACGCTTTAATCATTTCTATAATGCAAGTCGTAGTTGCCCGACTCGTGCTTCCCTGTTGACGGGACTTTACCAGCATCAAGCCGGAATCGGACGAATGACCTTTGATGCTCACTTGCCGGGTTACCGGGGAACACTCTCACGCAATGCCGTTACCATTGCCGAGGTGTTGAAAGAAGCAGGATATACCACCAGTATGGTTGGAAAATGGCATGTTGCAGAGACTCCACTCCGTAAAGACCAACGCGAATGGTTGGCACACCGTGTCTTCCATGATACATTCTCTGATTTATGTCATTATCCCGTCAATCGTGGGTTTGATTCTCACTATGGAGTAATTTATGGAGTGGTGGATTACTTTGATCCGTTCAGCTTGGTAGAAGGTGAAGTGCCTATAAAGGAAGTACCTAAAGGATATTATATAACCCAAGCTCTTTCTGATCGTGCCGTACAGGAGGTAGAAGAATATGCAAAGGATGATAAACCATTCTTTATGTACTTGGCTTATACAGCACCGCATTGGCCGCTGCATGCACTTCCTGAAGATATTGAGAAATATAAGGATACTTATAAAGTAGGTTGGGAAGCTATCCGTAATGCCCGTTATGAACGTCAAAAGCAGTTGGGTATTTTCCCGGGAATGGATAACTTTTTGTCCGAACGTCAGTTTCATGACAAATGGGAAGACAATCCACATGCAGAATGGGATGCCCGTGCGATGGCCGTTCACGCTGCAATGATCGACCGTGTAGATCAGGGTATCGGACAAATTATCGAGGCTTTGAAAAAGACCGGACAGCTTGATAATACATTGATTCTTTTCTTGTCTGATAATGGTTGCAGTAATGAAGACTGCCAGAACATGTCTGGTGGAGAGAACGACCGTCCGGATATGACCCGTGATGGAAAGAAAATCATTTACCCGCGTAATAAACAAGTATTGCCTGGACCACAGACTACATACGCTTCATTGGGAGCCCGTTGGTCTAATGTGGCGAATACTCCATTCTGCTTTTGGAAAGCTAAATCTTATGAAGGAGGAATCTGTACTCCGATGATTGCTCACTGGCCGAAAGGAATTAAAAAGAACGTGGGTGGCATGACATCTGAAATAGGGCATGTAATGGACATCATGGCTACTTGTGTCGATTTAGCGGATGCTGAATATCCAACTACCTATAAAGGACATGATATTCTTCCAATGGAAGGAAAGAGCTTACTTCCTATCTTTAAGACCGGACATCGCAAGGGACACGACTATCTGGGCTTTGAACACTTCAACGAACGTGCTTTCCTTTCCAATGATGGCTGGAAATTGGTTCGCCCGAAAAATAACTCTCAATGGGAGTTGTACAATCTGAATGAAGACCGGAGCGAGCAACATGATCTGGCTGCTAAATATCCGGAGAAAGTGGCAGAAATGTCAAAAGCATACGAAGCATGGGCTAAGCGTTGCATGGTAGAACCTTACCCGGGACAAAAAAAGAAATAACTGTCATTCCATTTAAAACGGAATGAATAGAAACATTGAAAGAATAATGGGGATGAAGGATTCCGGATCAGGAATAACTTCATCCCCATTAATAAT
>OBJF01002060.1_pt1 | contig 15592 bp, 13 predicted proteins | sample 1519091 | NCBI WGS metagenome assembly OBJF01 (sample SAMEA2452124, study PRJEB22498) | human gut metagenome | biome: human feces; feature: human gut; material: feces | place: Australia | collected 2012
GTTTCCTTTATCGGAATGGCTACACAAGAAGTAGCTATAAAACAGACTGTTAACATCACGTTAAAGTCGGATGCCGAAGTGCTTGAAGAAGTGGTAGTAACAGGATATGGAGTTCAACGCAAAGCTTCATTTACTGGTGCTGCTGCTATTATTGGTGAAGATGTTATAGCCAAAAAATCTGATGCTAATTTTGTGAAAGCACTAGAAGGAGCTGTACCAGGCGTACAAATGAGCAACTCTACCAGTATGCCTGGTGTTTGGAGCGAGATTTATGTTCGTGGACGTGGTTCTTTGAATTCAGGCACTCAGCCATTATATGTAATAGATGGAATGCCTGTCAACTCTGAAACAGATGGTATGAGTACGACTACAAATAATAATTTTGATCCGATGGCCGCAATCAACCCTTCTGATATTGAAAGTGTTACAGTTCTAAAAGATGCTGCGGCTACAGCCATTTATGGTTCACGCGCAGCTAATGGCGTTATTGTAATCACTACTAAAAAAGGAAAAGAGGGAAAAATGAGCATCAACTTAGACATTAAACAAGGATTTGTTTCAATGGGAAATCATAATATGGATTACGCCAATGCTCAAGAATCTATGAATCTATTTGCTCATGGACGTTCTGTTGCTTATGGTAACACCTATGATGAGAGCTATGATTATTTGAAAAAAGTATATCAAGGTTATGGTTGGGATGGTGTTTCATCCTACGATTGGATGGATGCTATCACCCGTAAAGGATACTACCAAGACTACAATGTAAACCTCCAAGGACGTTCTGGTTCTACTGGTTATTATGTTAGTTTAGGTTATTTAGATACTGAAGGATTGATTATTGGTTCTGACATGAAACGTTATTCAGGACGTTTGAACCTAGACTCTAAGTTCAGTTGCTTTACTATCGGTGTCAATGCTTCATACAGTAATTCTACCCAAAACGGCTTTTCACAAGCTACAAGTGGCTCTATGTCCAGCGCTACTGTAGCAGCTATAAGTTCTATGAATCCTATGATGCCTTTCTATAATGAAGATGGAAGTTATGCCAATATCAGTAATTATAATCCTCTAGCTTTATATGATGAAAAAGCTGGTGAAATCAATGAAAACAATAATCAAACATTGAACTTCAACCCATATTTGCAGATTGATCTCGGAAAAGGTATTTATGCAAAAACTACCTTAGGTGTAAATATTGCTGATTTACGTCAATATCAATATTGGAGTGCATTATATAATCCACAAGCTGTTGATTATAATGGATTAGGTCAACAGTACAATTCTCGTTATACAACAATTACGTGGAACAATGTATTAGGTTGGAACTATACTTTTGACAAACACAATATTAACTTGTTATTAGGTCAAGAGATGCAACGAAAGAATTATTTCTATGAATATTATTCAGGCTCTGATTTCCCATTTGCAGCTGATGGAAAAACCGACCTTTCTACTGCTGGAACTCCTCAAGGATCAGAATATTATAAGAAAGAAGCTCGATTGGCATCATATTTTATGGATGCACACTACTCTTACGAGGATAAATATTATGTATCTGGTTCATTCCGCCGTGACGGTTCCTCTGTTTTCGGTTCAAATCATCGTTGGGGTAACTTTTGGTCTGTTGGTGGAAAATGGCGTGTAAGTGGAGAAGAATTTCTTAAAGATAATTCTATTATTACCAATGCCACTCTTCGGGCCTCTTACGGAACCGTAGGTAATCAAGATATCGATTGGTATGCAGCACGTGGTTTCTATTCTTCCGGATACAATTATAACGAAAAGCCTGGTATGACTCCCACTAGCATCTCTAATTCAGATTTGACATGGGAAACTTCAAAAAAATTTGATATAGGTTTTGATTTATCTTTAATTAATCGTATCCATCTTACTTTCGATTATTATAATGAAGAGACGAGTGACGCATTGTTTGAAGTACCATTGTCCATGACTACAGGTATGTCTACAGTATACCAAAATATTGGTGCAATCCGCAACCGTGGTATTGAAGCATCTATCAATGCATCTGTTATCAACAACAATAATCTTACATGGAATATTTATGCAAATATGACATGGAACAAAAATAAGATCATCAAACTATCTACAGATGAACCCATAGAATATACTTATCAAATTATTGAAGAAGGACGCCCCTATCGCCAATTCTATATGAAAGAATATGCAGGCGTTGACCGCGAAAATGGTAAACCATTATGGTATCTGAATGAAGAAGGCAACGAAACGACCTCCGACTACAATGCAGCAGCCAAACGTTATGTAGGCGATGCTGACCCCAAAGTTTTAGGTGGATTCGGTACAAATTTAAGCTGGAAAGGATTTGACTTTAACATGAACTTTACCTATAGATTAGGAGGAAAAGTTTTCGATTCCGGAGCTTCATTCACCGGATTTGGTATGGCCAATCGTACTCCGTTGAAAGACGTTGCATTAAATTCATGGACAGAAGAAAATAAAGATGCCAAATATCCACAATATATTTATGGAGATCCCAATAAAGCAACTCAAACTTCTTCTAGATTCTTATATAGCAGTAATTTCTTACGTATCAGTAACATGACCTTAGGTTACACTGTGCCCGTAAATCTAACAAAGAAAATATTCATTCAAAAATTACGAGCTTATATATCCATTGATAATTTATATACATTTACATCCAATGATTTTGTTGGATATAATCCTGAAACCTATTCCAATGGTGTAATTGCGTGGCAATATCCAGCAACCCGTACATTCATCGGAGGTATTCAATTAAGTTTTTAAATAAGGTAAAATTTAATAAAGGAAAGATATGAAAAAATATATTTTAAATGCAATTGCCATTTTTACATTTGCAACAGGACTTTCCTCATGTGGTGACAGTTTTCTTGAAACTGACAACTATAAAGGAGTGGACCTAGAAGGAGGGCTCAACACTGTAACTAACGTTAGTACAGCATTAAATGGAACTTATTATCAATTATTTTATTATGCATTTGCTGGTAACTATGCTTTAGCTATTGGTGATATTCCTACAGATATTACTTATTGGAATACTAAAACCGGACATTTTGATGGTATTTATACCTATACTTTTACAGATACAGATACTTATTTAAAAAGTATTTGGGAGTATGGTTATAAAACAGCTGATAATGCAGCACGTGTAATTCAAGCTTCTCAAGCACTATATAACAATGCAAGCGATGATGAAAAAACAGAACTTAATATGTATATGGCTGAAGCTTATGCTCTAAGAGGTTACGCACAATTATTGCTTACTAATATTTATGGGCACCAAATAAAAGTGAATGGACAAGATTTTTCTTCCGAACTAGGAATCGTCATAATTGACCAACCCAAAGAAGCATTGACTAAAATCAGCCGTTCTACTGTTGGCGAAAGCTATGAAGCCATCATCAATGACCTAAAAAATGCATTATCCCATTTTGAAGCAGCTGGTAAAGACAGAGGAGAACTCCAATATTTAGGAAAAGCTGCTACTAATGGTTTATTGGCCCGTACCTACCTATATTTAGAAAATTGGGATGAAGCAAGAAACTATGCAGAACAAGCACTAAAAATAGCGGGTATTACTACTTTAACCAACGATGCTAATGCATACAAAGCTCTTTATAATAGTGAAATATCAAATTCCGAAAGTATGTTTGCTTTAGCTATTACTAATACAACAAACTGGTCAGCTAATTCATATGGAACTTTGTGGTCTACATACAACTTTAGTCCTAGTCCTAAACTAATTTCAATGTATGCAACTAACGATTGCCGTAAAATTCTTATTGATGGAAGAGATAAAACTTCTACAGAATCTGAACCTGTTTACACAGGTGGTAAAATTGCTCACTTTTCGTCAGGTAACCCTGCTCGTGGAACTAATTATATTGTAAATGCTCCGGAAATGTATTTAATTAAGGCTGAAGCAAATGTACAATTAAACAAATTGAATGAAGCCAAAGAAGCTTTATTAGTAGTAGCCAAGCGTAATTTAGATATAAAATCAACAAACGATTTACCGAGCGAAAAAGAAAATCTTATGAGTTTTATAAAAGACGAACGTGCTCGTGAGTTATTCCAAGAAGGTATGCGTCTATATGATTTGCGTCGCTGGAATGAAAGAGTCAGTGTATATGCCAACAGTGCTCCAGCCATCAAATTTACTTATACTAATTACGAAATATCAAATTTAGTATTTCCTATTCCTAGTGCAGAAATCAACGCTGGATTCGGAGTAACTCAGAACAATTGGACAAATACTCTTCCAAAATAAATAATCACATTTTTTATTTTGAAAGAAAAATGCTTTTCAAGGGATGCCCCAATACACAGGAGCATCCCTTGAAAACAAATATCGGGCATTCCTTATGCAAATACATTGTTTGTGCCAACAGACTTATCCATCAACATCTTCCATTCAATTTTATAAGAAAGAAGCGATTTCCCGCCAATCCCTCATATCAAAACCAGGTTTAAAAGGCAAGCTCTTCTCACCTTTTATATTATAATAAACATTTCCCATCCCTACGTTTTTCGCACCTTCAACGTCATTCTTCCAATTATCTCCAATCATTAAAGAAGTATGCAGCTCGGACTGCGTAGCCGACATGGCAAAATAAAAAATCTCCGGAAACGGTTTATGTACTCCTATATCCTCTGACAAAACTATTTTCTTAAAATATCCTTCCACACCGGCAGAACGCATCTTCTGCTCTTGCAATTCCCTAAATCCATTGGACAAAATATACAGATTATAAGCGGATGCCAAATATTCCAAAGCCTCTCTTGCATGAGGCATCAGTTTCTTCTTGTAAACTATATCATCAAAAAAATTATCCGAATAGGCTTTCACCAACGCTTTATCTGCAACGCCTACCTGCAACAACGGATAGGCAAATCTTTGCTCATTCAACTCATCTTTTGTAATCCTACCAGCACCATATTCATTCCATAACTCCTCATTCTTCCCGCTATACAAAGTATAAAAATGCGAAAAAGAACGAAAATAACGATCAAAATGATATTTATCATACATGTCTTGGAATGTATCACGAGCGTTTTCAGTAAAAGCCCATACCGTATCATCCAAATCAATAAATATACTTCTATACATACAACATAAAGCAGATTAAAAAAGGGTTGCGTCACTCACGGCACAACCCTTTCACAGAACAATAATTTAAATTCCTTATTTCACCTGAATAACAAGATAGCGTGATACGCTCCAGAATTCAGTAGGATTTGTAATCTTCAAAGTCAGCTGGCCTTTCGCATCTTTCACCAGTTCATATGAACCAGCCGGATGTGTAGTCAGCAATTCGGCGCGTTTAGAATACAACTTGATTTCCTTATCAGTACGAATATCAATCTGAGTAAAATAATCCTTATTAAAATCCGCACTTTTCAGGACATCACCTTTTTCAAGAATTTTCTGGTCCTTCAATTCAGATTTTGTACCAAAAACAAACCAAGCAGCATTCAAAGCTTTATCCTGGCTGGCTACAGTTGCAGCCTTCGCCTCATTTTCAGCGGTCAGTTCACTTACATTCTGGCTTAAACCGGCCACAGCATCGTCCAACTCAGCGATACGAATATTTTTTGAAGCCAATTCAGCCTGCAAAGTCTCAATCTGCTGCTGTTTAGCTTCCAACTCCTTCGTCAGGTTGGCTACAGCTTTCTTCAACTGAGCGGAATTATACTGACTATTCTTCAATTGCTTCTCCAGTTTCGCAATCTGCTCACGGTTTGACTGTAATTTTTCACTGATGAAGCGAATATCTTCTTTTATCTTATCAGCACTATTCTCACGAATAGAACCACTCTGTAAGTCTACACGATTCTCAGCTTCATTTATCTGACGAAAACCTTCCTGTACTTCATTGAAAGCACCCATGATATCGTCCAATTCAGCATTTCTGTTTGACAGTTCTACCATCAAAGAATCATTTTGAGCCTTCAAGGCATCTTTCTGAGCTCCATTACCGCATGAAGTCAATAAAGCTACAGATAACAACGATAAAAATACTAGTTTTTTCATTTGCTTTACATTTTAAGTTTATTCATTTTTAGTCCTCTTTCCCACCGAGTACGATTACGATTTCACCTCGCGGCTCGTTTTGAGTGAAATGCGCTATAACTTCAGTTAATGTGCCCCGAACACTTTCTTCGTGAATTTTTGAAATCTCACGACATACGGAAACAGGCCTTTCGGCACCGAAAAACTCGGCAAATTGAGTTAAGGTTTTCACCAAACGGTAGGGTGATTCATAAAATATCATCGTCCGTTTTTCTTCTTGCAAAGAGGTCAAACGGGTCACTCTTCCTTTTTTTTGTGGCAGGAATCCTTCAAAGCAGAAACGTTCATCAGGCAATCCCGACGCCACCAGCGCAGGTACAAAAGCAGTAGCTCCAGGCAAACATTGCACCTCAATGCCACTCTTCACACACTCACGCACTATTAAAAATCCGGGATCAGAAATACCAGGAGTTCCGGCATCAGATATTAAAGCAACAGTTTCGCCCGCTTTGATGCGATTCACAATACCTTCCACTGTTTTATGCTCATTAAACTTATGATGAGACTGCATGGCGTTTTTAATTTCAAAATGTTTCAAAAGAATACCCGAAGTACGCGTGTCTTCCGCCAATATCAAATCAGCCTCTTTCAACACACGGATGGCACGGAAAGTCATATCCTCTAAATTTCCTACTGGAGTAGGTACGACATACAGTTTTCCCATAAAACAATTGCATTCTGTTATACTGGAACAAATGTAGAAAGAATTTAAATGCATAAAGTTAATTGTCCCAATTATTTAACAGATGTTGCACTTTTGTTTAACATTATATCTTTTATTAATAAATTTCCAAGTGAAAATAATCCTTTTTCGGGGTACAAGTCGTACATTTGCACTCAGAATTAATCTAATTGTTATAACTAAATTATGGTAGTTTTTTCAGAAGACCACATCCAGGAAACACGTAGAAGAGGAAGAATAGAAGTAATATGCGGCTCAATGTTCTCAGGTAAAACCGAGGAACTAATCCGCCGTTTGAAAAGAGCGAAGTTTGCCCGTCAACGGGTTGAAATATTCAAACCGGCCATAGATACACGCTATTCGGAAGAAGAAGTTGTATCACATGACAGCAACTCTATTGCCTCCACCCCTATTGATTCTTCTGCCAGCATCTTGCTTTTCTCCTCAGACAAGGATGTAGTGGGTATAGACGAAGCGCAATTTTTTGACGAAGGTTTGGTTGATGTCTGCAACAAGCTGGCTGACAACGGGATAAGAGTCATCGTCGCCGGATTGGACATGGATTTCAGGAGAGTTCCTTTCGGACCTATACCTGCCTTGCTGGCTATTGCAGACGAAGTAACCAAAGTTCATGCCATTTGTGTGAAATGTGGGAACTTGGCCTATGCCACCCACCGAATCACCAAAAGCGAAAAACGGGTCCTATTAGGGGAAAAGGCAGACTATGAACCTCTTTGCCGGACCTGCTATATGGAAGCTTTGAAAGAGGAAACTGAAAATAAATAACACACACTTTATGATACAGAAAAAAATAACATTCGATAGTTTTATCCGCGGAATATTGACAGCGATGGTCATTATCGGCATTCTATATCTGGTCAACCGACTCAGCGGAGTGCTGCTTCCTTTCTTCATAGCATGGCTGATAGCCTATCTTACCTATCCGATGGTCATTTTCTTTCAGAACAAATTGCGTCTGAGGAACCGGGTAATCTCCATATTGGTTGTTTTGCTGGTATTACTGTCCATTATCACTTTAGCATTTGTAGGACTTGTACCACCAATCATTGAAGAATTCGGCAAACTGAAAGAATTGCTCACCGCCTATTTTATCGAAGGATCCAAGCAAGCAGCTATTCCCGGCACAGTGGCCAATTTCATAAAAGAGCACATAGATATGTTGAAAATACACGAAGCGCTGAACGAAAGCAATTTTGCGAATACCATGCGTAATGTTCTTCCCCAAGTATGGGCATTGCTGACCCAATCTGTCAATATTGTATTCAGTGTATTCACCTCATTCATCATCCTGCTGTACACTTTCTTCATTCTATTAGATTATGAAGCCATTGCACGGGGATGGATAAAACTGATCCCTGCCAGACACCGTGAAATGACAGTACATATTGTCACGGATGTACAGGACGGCATGAACAAATATTTCCGCGGGCAGGCGTTTGTCGCTTTTTGTGTAGGGATTCTGTTCAGCATAGGGTTTCTTATTATTGATTTCCCGTTAGCCATCGGTTTCGGATTGTTTATCGGGCTTCTCAATATGGTTCCCTACCTTCAGCTTATCGCTTTTATTCCCACAGTCTTATTAGCCTTACTGAAGGCTGCGGATACAGGAGAGAATTTCTGGTGGATATTATTTTGCGCCTTCCTTGTGTTCTGCATCGTACAAATTATACAAGACGGTCTGATTGTACCGAAAGTTATGGGAAAAATCACAGGATTGAATCCTGCTATCATTTTATTATCCCTCTCCGTCTGGGGGGCATTAATGGGAATTGTAGGTATGATTATCGCTTTGCCTTGTACCAGCTTGATGCTTTCTTACTATCAAAGATACATACGAATAAAAGAAAAAGAATTTTCCGGAGGGATAGAACACTCTGATTTTCAGCACAAAGAGAATTCTAACGAAAAATAATTCAAAAAAATCAAGTAATATATTTGCATATTTCATCTAAAACGTCTACCTTTGCACTCGCAATTCGGAAGAATAGCAATAACAAAGGATTGATTCGCTAGCTCAGCAGGTAGAGCACAACACTTTTAATGTTGGGGTCTTGGGTTCGAGCCCCAAGCGGATCACCAAAGAAAGATGAAAATCGAAGAAAATCCCTGATAATAAACAGTTATCGGGGATTTTTAGTTTCTTTCCACCTCCCCTTTTTACGCAGAATGCGGCAACTTTCACAGGCCAATTCGGTGGAGTAAGATTCCGGCCGAAAAAGTCCACCGAATAAGATTGCTTTGCGTTGATACACAATATTTTGCATAGTCGCACTTCTGGCTTTGAAACTTAATTTTGCAAACAAAAAGTATCAAGCCATGCAAAGAAACTATTTTTCGATTCTCTTCTTTATCAGAAGAACAAGACTGTTGAAGAACGGTGAAGCACCTATCGGGCTACGAATCACCGTAAACGGACAACGTGCCGAAATGCAAATCAAGCGCAGCGTTGCCGAAGAGCGTTGGAACGCATCCAAAGGATGTGTGACGGGAAAAGACCGGAAAGCCTTGGAACTGAACCAGTATCTGGAATCTGTCAGGACAAAGATTTATCAGATACACCGTGAACTGCTGCAAGACGGCAAACCTATCACGGCCCTCACCATTATACAAAAGTTCAATGGTGAGGGCGAATCTCCTAAGATGCTCTTGGAAGTATTCCGTGAACATAACAAGAAGTATAGGGAGCTTATAGACCGTGATTATGTGAAAGGCACGGTTTTGAGGTATGAAAGGACTGTCCGCTATTTGGAAGAAATGCTTCAAAGCCAATACAATCTGAAAGATATTCCGTTGAAGGAGCTGAACCATGAATTCGTCCTGAACTTTGAACACTTTGTTAAAGTGCAAAAGAATTGTGCTCAAAATGCGGCTGTCAAGTACCTGAAAAACTTGAAGAAAATCACACGGCTTGCGCTGGTCAACAAATGGATTACCGATGACCCGTTCACTGAAATCCGCTTTCACCAGACACAGAGCAACCGTGACTTCTTGACGGAAGAGGAACTCAATGCCATCATCAATAAGAAGTTTGATATACAACGCCTTGAAACCGTCCGTGATATTTTTGTCTTTTGTGCGCTAAGTGGCTTGGCGTTCACGGATGCGCAGCATCTGACACCGGAGCATATCACACAAGACTGCAACGGGGACTATTGGATAAGGAAGCCACGCGAAAAGACAAACAATATGTGCAACATCCCCTTGCTGGATATACCACGGATGATTGCGGAGAAATACAAGAACCATCCCGAGTGCATCAAAAGAGGTGTGGTATTGCCTGTTCCGTCCAATCAGCGGATGAACAGCTACCTCAAAGAGATAGCGGATGTATGTGGTATAAAGAAGACCTTAAGTACACATATCGCCCGGCACACCTTTGCCTGCATTGCCATAGCCAACAAGGTGTCTATGGAATCTATCGCAAAGATGTTGGGGCACTCCGACCTCAGAACAACTAAAATCTATGCAAAGCTGATGGATAAGACGGTTTCCGAAGAAATGAATATCTTGAAACGAAAATTCAGCGTAGTATGAACAGAGGAATAATAACAATCAGTGAAGCAGGTACGGTCACTATACCGACTGCACCTATATGGATGACACAATTTGAGATAGCGGATTTGTTCGGTGTATTCTCATACAATATTCGCAAGGCGATTCATTCTATCTATAAGCATAAGGAACTGGACGAGTCTGAAACGCGGAAGTATGTCAGACAACCGGATGGCATCAGTTATGAAACTTATAGCATTGAAATGATTATAGCCATTGCATTTAGAATATACAGTAGAGAAAGTGTCCTGTTTAGGCAGTTTATAATCGCTAAAATGAGTACCGCCACAAAAGAGATACCGATAACGTTATTTGTTTCCTGTGGCAGAGTTAGTAACCTATGGTATAGTTGAGTCCATTCCACCAGCCACTCGTTACCGATGTCGGATGCAAAGGTAGCGCATGGCTTTGACGGCAGAGGCAAGGTCAGGCGGCAATGCCGTTTCGGGCGGAATCTTCCTCCTTCGGAGTGTATTCGACCCGAAAACCTTGCCACTGCCTGCCACACGCTTGAAAGGCATCCGGCAACGGAAACAAGCGACTGGCGGGAAATCAGAAGATAGAAAGGAACGGCTTACAGACGAAGCAGGATATTGGCGCTTCATCCGTAAGCCGTTCCTCTTTTTGTCGAAGAGTTCCATTGCTCCGCAACCATAGGGCAGACGGCAAACTGCGCTCCTTCAAGAAAATCAGGTTGCCGTCAATCGGTAAGCGGAGCGGTAGCCGTCATTCAGCATCCTTTCGATGTCGGATTCACGGTAGAGGATTTTGCCACCCAACTGGATATAGGCGATGCGTCCTTCGTTGCGGTAGTCCTGAAGTGTCCGGCGGCTCACCTTCAGCCGTGCCGACACCTCTTTGTCGGTGAAGAACCGCTCACCGCCCAATGTCGGGCGGTAATTGGCGGTCAGATGCTCGAAGCTGTCCAACAGTCGGTCAAGACTGCCCATGAAGTGGATTATCCACTCGTTATCCTTGTTAATCAGCTCGTTCATATCACTTTGGATTTATTGGGATTATTGTTATTACTCTATTCGGTTATCAGATTGTCCTGCCTTTGAACCTCGCTTCTTTTCTCCTGTCCTCCACGATGGATACGATACGTTTCACATCTTCAGGACAGTAGTAGGTTTTGTGATTGATTTGGCTGTATGCCAATGTGCCGTTATCCCGAAGAGTCTGCAACATGCGTGGGCTGATGTTGAGCATCCGGCACACGTCCTGATTGTCCATCCACTCGCTCATTGTCTTTTCCCCGTGCCGATGGCAGATGGCATCCATTCGGCAGATGAAACGGTCGAACTTGGCGACCATCGCTTCAAAGGTCTTTCTTTCGATTGATACGATTTCCATATTGTCTTTCTTTTAATTGTTACTGTTTTTTTGCTGCAAAGGAATACATAATCTATTGCCCTGCAATGGATTTTCCGAAAGTGGCAGCATGTTGCGCCGATACGGTGGTCATTGTCCGGGTTACTGCCTGTCAATTCCCCGTAAGCAAGCCTGTGTACCATGATTTCCGCTCCACCTTTTGAGACTGCTATCATTCCTTTTGCCGCAAAGAAAGACATAATCCGATACCTGACAATGGATATTACCATTACTGGTAGTATGTGGCACAGGGTGGTAGAGGTTGGCACACGTTGTAAGTGGCGCCAATTCCCTTGATTCCGAAAATTAGGAATGCGGCAAGATTGAAAATAAGGGCTTAATTCAAACCTGCCCTCTATCTCATCTCTATCCGTTCCGCTATTCATCTCCGGCAAATCGGAGAAGTCTGCACCGCTATTTCCATCACCACATTGCAAAACCACACAAAATTGGCTAAGAGAATCCAAACGCTTGAATGACTGCACTAAAGCACCTTACTTTACTCCCGATAATCGGTCGAGATGCTGACCAAGACCACATTCAATAACTTAATCAATTTGTTTTTTACAATGAAAAGAGAACCAAACATTACAGAGCAGCAGGCTCGTGAAATCGTGGAAAAAATGGGACGCAGGGAATCCTACACTCCCAAGTCTGTGGATGACTTTTACAGGAGAATCGGTCTGGAGCCGGAGGAGCTGGAACAGCCCGACAAGACCGTCACGGAAGAAACGGAGACCGCTATAACGGATGAACCGTCAGGTGTGAAGACCGGAGATGTGACAATGCCACAGAAGCGAGTCAGTAGCAAGTAGCGCAGGCTGTCTTTGGATGAGTACCGCACCACCTATCTCCAAGTCCCCAAGATTATCAACCGCAAGCCTGTGTTCGTCAGTGAGACGGTACGTGACGAGCTGGACAGGGTTGTCCGCTACCTCGGCGAAAAGGGCATGAGCGCATCCGGACTTATCGAGAACCTTGTCCGCCTGCACCTTGAAACTTATCGTGAGGACATCGAGCAGTGACGCAAACTCTGACGGGATTACGGTGGAACCGATTGAGCCGTTGGATGCACTCCATCGGTTCGACCGATACACAAGGTGAGTTATTACACTCGGAAATCAATCCGACAGGCGGAGAATTTTTGTGTCCTCAAAGACACAGCAAGATATATTTTCAGTTACCCGAATAATTCTAAGTAACTGAAAACACCTTCACCGCTGTGGGCAGAATTATCCTCCGCAGTCGGATAATTTCGAGGTTCTTTAATCAAAGATTAAACAATGGACAAACCATAAAATTAAAAGAATAAGAAGAATGAAAAAGAAGAGCAAGTACGGGAGAAATCCCAAATTGAACCCAAAGACGCACTGCGTGATGGTGCGCTTCGACGATGTGGAATGGAACAGGTTCCTAACGATGTACGAGGAATCGAACGTGTATGCGAAAGCCGTCTTTCTCAAGGCGCATTTCTTCGGACAGAAGTTCAAGGTCCTGAAGGTGGACAAGACGCTGGTGGACTACTACACCAAGCTGTCGGACTTCCACGCCCAGTTCCGTGCCATCGGTACGAACTACAATCAGGTCGTTAAAGAATTGCGCATCCATTTTTCGGAGAAGAAGGCGATGGCGTTGCTCTACAAGTTGGAGAAACATACCATCGACCTTGTGAAACTGAGCTGGGAAATTGTGGAACTTTCAAGGGAAATGTATGCCAAGTGGGAACAACGGAAAGAATAATTCTGTTACATACCCAAGATACACATTACAGATACGTAATTCGGTAAATGAACGCATTTTTACTGACAATTTCATTGTCAATCATGTTGTAATCGTACATTCGGAACTTTAGAACAAAGACAAGTATTACTTAACAGACTTGAAAACTAAATTCTTATAATTGAAACGACTGTATCATTTATAATGGTGCAGTCGTTTTAGGTAGTCGTTTTATATTCAAGAGGATAAATAGTTGCAAATGTTCATTTAGCTATCAATATGAAATTACTATCTTTGTAAAATGATTCAAGAGGAATTCGATTTTTACAGACCATGTAAGCTATTGCAACCTTACGTGAGATATTATTGGGTATTCAAAAGTAACCAGTTTTTGAATACCCTGACTTATCCTATCGGTTGCCCTCAAATCATCTTCCATAAACAAACACCGTTATATATCCCTGAACTGAATGTTACACAACACAAACTGACCATCAGCGGACAAGTTAATTTTTCATCCCATTTGTATGCTGACGGCAATACAGAAATGATAGTGGTTGTATTCCACCCTCACGCTATGAGTATGTTTCTGAACATACCGACTTCACACTTTTATAATCAAGAAGTGTCCGGTTACAGCCTTGAAAACAAAAGTTTGAATGAACTGGCTACACGAATATTCGACTGTGAGAATAATTCTATTTGCATAAGCTATATAGAAAAATGGCTGTTGTCACAAATCGCCGATAATTTAGCTGATACCACATACAGAATTAAAAGAATAGATGCCGCCATACAGCGAATATATATCACTCCGCAAATCTCTGTAAACGAGTTATCTTCCATTGCCTGCCTGAGCAAAAAGCAGTTTGAGCGGTTGTTTCATTCATTTGTAGGCATCAATCCTAAAGAATATACCCGTATCGTTCGCTTCCAAAAGGCTTTGGCGCAGATGCAGCATCAAGCGGGCAAAGAAATCAATCAGGCACAAATAGCATACGCCAGCGGTTATGCCGACCAGTCGCACTTTATCCGGGAGTTCAAGAAGTTCTGCGGATATACGCCCATGTCTTTGCTGAAAGTATCAAATCCTTATTCCGATTTGTTCACCAATCCCGTATAAATGTCCCGTTTGTTCTATCCGGGTTCAAACGCTTCTCCTACTTTTGCTACCTGATTCATTAAATGAAAATAGCATTAAGTATGAAAGAAGTAAATCCCCAAGAAACCAGCCGGGCATACGCCTTTGAAATGTGGATGAACGCACCCATGCCAATGGTGACGTTCTTTAAGACACTCAACGTGTCACGCCTTGTGAAAATCAGCCGGAAATCGGGCATGAAGTTTAATATGTTGATGTGCTGGTGCATCGGCAAAGCCGCAAGGGACGTGAAAGAATTTTATATGTTACCCGTTGGCGGTAAACTGATGCAGTACGATACCATTGCAGTAAACACCATTGTCGCTAACAGAAAAGGCGAGGTAAGTTCGTGTGATATTCCTTTCTGTGATGATTTATCTTTGTTTAACCAACACTATCTGCAACTTACCAAACAAGTGGCTGAAAGTTGCGTCAATCACGACTTGACGGAAAGCATGGTTATCGGAACTTCCGCCTTGGCACAATATGAAATAGACGGTGCTGTCGGGATGTATAGCGGCATTTTTAATAATCCGTTTCTTATTTGGGGCAAATACAAACGCCGCCTGCTGAAAACGACACTTACCGTTTCTTTCCAGTTCCACCACACGCAAATGGACGGGGCGCACGCTTCCCGCTTTTTGGACGGGATTCAGAAAGAAATTGATAAATTGAGAATATAAGTTTAGGGAAAAACGCTATCTTTGCAGAACTAACAGAAAAATAAATAGTTGTTCAACAATATGAAATGGCAGTTGTGCATATAGCTACGCTCAACGAATAGCACTTCCAATTATTGCTATTCAACAATAGACAGGCTTATGTTTTTAAGTTTGCCTGTTATTGCCTTGTCATTATCCCTTATTATAAATCTATAAGATTGTCGTGCTGTTTAAAGCGGCAGGATGTATCGTATCATATTGGTTTGAACAAATGAATTATACCTATAAGAAAATCTGGCTCATCGCTTTTCCTGTAATGATGAGCATCCTTATCGAACAACTGATAAATA
>OBJF01002110.1_pt1 | contig 15214 bp, 10 predicted proteins | sample 1519091 | NCBI WGS metagenome assembly OBJF01 (sample SAMEA2452124, study PRJEB22498) | human gut metagenome | biome: human feces; feature: human gut; material: feces | place: Australia | collected 2012
CGGATTTGTTTGCCAACCGGGAGTTTAGTATCCCGGATGAGGTGGCACCTACGGAGACAGAACGTAAAACACTCTGATTTTTCACCTGTATCATAGTATATAACATAGCCCTCGGATGAGATTATCCGGGGGCTTGTTTTATTATGGAATTTATTTATATTAATTCACACTAAAAGTTTCGAATGCTGAAACTTTTGTCTTTTTTTTATTCTAATAGTGCAAAATGCCTGTTTTACTACTCCTTATTTTTAGATTTCGCAATATTCCATTCGGACGACCTCTTTATTAGCCATATAAGATAACTTTCATTGTCTGTATGAGAAATGAATGAAATTCGCAGAGTCATGCAATATCCCGACATTTGCATTATGAGATTTTGACTGATTACAGATTAAGGCTTGACTAAGTACCAATGTCAGGTAAATACGAATGTTTAATGAGATTAGAGGGATTTAAAGTGAATATTGGGTTGTTCAACCTTTTATTATTAGTAGCTATATTATCTTGTATGGATGATACTTTCACTAATAATACTACTGCCAAAGGGACGTTTAAAAAAATACAAAATCATACGTTTCCGGATTGACTAGATGTTCAGAGCTGTACACATCTAGTCAATCCGGAAACGTATGATTTTGTATTTTTTGCCAATGAACCGTATTATATTCCCGTAATAAACCAATTGAATTATATTACTGCTTATGATAATCTGAATGATATTGTGTATTCAGAACGCTATTCCTTGTCCGAACAATTAATTCCGATGATACAGGAGGTTAATTATCAATACGTTGCGTGAAAAGATGAAGAAAATGATGAAATATATAATGAAGATATTTGGTCTGGTGATCATCTTACTGATATCCGCCTGTGAGCATGAAACATTGTTGACGGGAGAGCCGGATGATCCGGGAGATATTTCGGAAGACAAGGTACGGCTTGAGATTTTTGCACGGGCGAATTCATACCGCCTGCCTTCGACCAGGGCACTAGGGGATGAAAATACGGTCGAAATGACTCCCTGGGTACTCGTGTTCAGAGGGAGTGGCACAGGGGCTATTTTTGTAGAAGCTGTGCAGGCCTTCGAGTTTGCAGGAAAGCGATATGTCCTTTTAACTAAGCGGACTGATGGAAGTAAGTACCAGTTGCTGATATTAGCTAATCCGATGGCTCAGTTTTATTACGGAAATGCTTCTACGGGATATGTTTTCAATGAGTCACAACTTACTGAGAAGTTGATTGAGGGAACAACTACCCTGGCTACTGCATGTACGAACTTGCTGACGGAGCCGGCAAGTACTTCTCCTGCCCGCATCCCGTTCAGCGGTGTGGATGAGACGATACCGATGAGTTATTTGCTGGAAGTAGATAAGGTGGATAATACAACGAAGATAGAAAAGAGTGACGGGAGTTCGTTGATGCTTCTTCGGGCGGTTGCCAAAATCGTGGTTGTTAATGAAGCATCGAACTTTGAACTGGAAGGAGTGTCTGCTGTGGCAAACGTTCCGCGACAGGGGCAGTTGCATAACCTTATTCCTGCTTCTATTATGGGCAATGCTGGTAATTTGACGAATTATCAATACGATGCTTCATGCTCGTTGCCTTTGGTGTCAGCAGAAACGATAACCAATAAACAAAGTACCGAAAACAGTCCTATTTATATCTATGAAACCAATACCCAGACTTATAGTACATATCTGATCATTCAGGGAATTTATGAAACTAAAAGCTATTATTACAAAATGGCGATAGTAGATAAGGATCTGAACTATATGAATATATATCGGAATCATGCGTATACTTTTACAATAAAGAAAGTGCATGGACGGGGGTATGATACCGTAGCGGATGCAAAGCTTTCTAAACCGTCGAATACGGATCTGGATTTTGAAATTACAGTGGACGACAGTAATTCTTATGAGATTATAGCTAACAATGATTATTATCTGGGTGTGAGTAATTCTGTCTTTATAGCTTATTCTCCGGATGATGCGAGTACTTATGAGGCTTTTAAAGTGATAACGGATTGTGAAAAAGCTTTTCCGGATGCGCGTACAATAACCGACAATATGGCCGAAGCTGATAATTCGTTTGCGCTAAGCAGTCCCGCTGACGGAAAATTGCCTATAGTAGCAAGCACTTCTCCACGTGTCACTCCGGTCAGTGTATTGATACAAAGCTGGCTGATGTATAGTGAAGTGGGGCAGAGTTTTGAGGGAAGAGATAAAGTGAATGCATATATAACATTAAAACTTGGAAATTTGGAAAAACAGGTTCATATCAGACGAAGAGCGGCTATTGATGCCGGCGGTACCATACTTAAATACATGCCTGCCAATAGTTATCCGTTTCCGACGACTGGTGAGGTGGATTATCATTGCCTTACCGGGGAGGTGGAAGATGGTACTGACAATCCTAAGGAATGGATAAAATTACTGCCATCTTCGATGGTGGACAGAAATGATACGGATAAAATCATAGTGGAAGACGGGCATATCTATATTAAAATAATGCCTAATACGGCTTCAACAACGAGAAACGGTATCGTGTATCTGACAACAATTATGCCCGGTAGTTTATATACAGGTGAAAGTACGGTGAAGCGTATCAAAATTGATATCACTCAAAAGGGTAATTAATAAACGTAAGATAAATGAAGAAAGTTAGTATACTCATAGTATTGGTGCTCGGATGTTTTATCGAGAGTAAAGCTCAGAAAGTTGCGCTTAAAAGCAACCTTCTATATGACGCTACGACTACCATGAATCTCGGGCTGGAATTCGGACTGGCACGTAAGTGGACGCTGGACGTTCCGGTGAACTATAATCCCTGGAAGCCGGACAACGGAAGACGTCTGCGCCATTGGGGAATACAGCCGGAAGTCCGCTACTGGTTTTGTGAGAGGTTCAGACGTACGTTCATCGGAGTGCATGGACATTATGCGGACTTCAATGTCGGTGGGTTCCCGGACTGGTCGTTTATTAGTGAGAATATGCAGAACAGCCGCTATCAGGGATATCTGTATGGCGGGGGTGTTTCCGTCGGTCATTCATGGATTCTGAAGAAACGCTGGAGCATCGAAGCATCGGTAGGAGTGGGGTATGCACATATTGTATATGACAAATATCCGTGCAGGGCGTGTGGTACCAAACTGAAAGACAGCAGTAAAAACTATTTCGGTCCCACCAAAGCGAGTGTGTCACTTATTTACGTAATTAAATAAAGTAGAATAGAATGATGAACAGAAGTATACAATTCATCGTGTGTGTATTGGCTATCTTATGTCAGAATATAAATTCGGCAGTTGCCCAGACACGCTCTTATGACGGGGTTATCTCTGTAGTACCGGTACAGTTGGAACAGCGCGGTAAATCGGTTTATATAAATATTGACTTCGTTCTGGAGGATGTAAAGGTCAAATCGGCACACGGAGTGGATTTTATTCCGCAACTGGTTGCTCCTGCACATACTTACAATCTTCCGAAAGTATCCATCAAGGGACATAATGAATACCTGGCGTATGAACGCTGGCTTTCATTGATGAGTGCGAAGGAGAAGGATAGCTACGAAAAACCTTATGTGGTGGAAAAGGGTAGCAAGAAAAGAAATGATACGATTCGATACAGATATATATTGCCTTACGAATCGTGGATGGACGATGCCCGGGTGGACGTACAGCGCGACGAATGCGGCTGCGGTGAAATTCAGCTGATGGATGTGGAACCACTTGGGGATATTGAACTGGAACGTATATTAGTACCTTACGTGGTAACACCTTTCTTTGCCTATTTGCAGCCTAAAGCGGAAGAAGTGAAGAGCCGTGATATACAGGCGGAATGTTTCCTCGACTTCGAGGTGAACAAGATTAATATTCGTCCGGAATATATGAATAACCCGAAGGAGCTGGCTAAGATCCGTGCGATGATTGATGAATTGAAGTCTGATCCTAGTATCAAGGTAAACAAATTGGATATTGTAGGCTATGCTTCACCTGAAGGATCATTGGCAAATAACAAACGTCTGTCCGAAGGACGTGCGATGGCGCTACGTGATTATCTGGCATCCAGATACGATTTCTCGAGAAATCAGTATTTTATCATCTTTGGTGGTGAAAACTGGGATGGACTGGTGAAGGCGCTGGATACGATTGATTTTGAATATAAAGATGAAGCGCTGAATATTATCAATGATATCCCTGTTGAAAAAGGTAGGGAAGCTAAGTTGATGCAGCTTCGTGGCGGAGTACCTTATCGATATATGTTGAAATATATATTCCCAAGTCTTCGTGTGGCTATTTGTAAGGTGAATTATGAGATTAAGAACTTTAATCTGGACGAAGCGAAAGAGATCATAAAGACACGTCCTCAGAATCTGAGCCTGAATGAAATGTTTATGGTTGCCAACAGCTATCCGAAGGGTTCTCAGGAATTCATCGATGTGTTCGAGACTGCGGTCCGGATGTATCCGAAGGATGAGATCGCCAGTATTAATGCTGCCGCTGCTGCTCTTTCGCGTAATGACTTGGTATCTGCGGAACGCTATCTGAATATGGTAAATGTCAATAAGCAGCTGCCTGAGTATAGCAATGCTATGGGTGTATTAATGTTATTAAAAGGAGAGTATGAACATGCGGAAGAATATTTGAAAGCCGCAGCCAAATCGGGTCTGCAAGCTGCCGGACAGAATTTGGAGGAACTGGCTAAGAAAAAAACGAATGCAGCTGAAATAGAAAAGAAAAAAAGAAAATAGAGATAAATAAACTAGTTACAAACGCTTTTATTAATTTGTAAAAACAATGAAAAAGAAGAATTTTCTTATGTTAGCTTTTGCTGCTGTGGCTTTTGCTGCTTGTAGTAACGAAGATTTAGTGCCGACTGGGAATCCAGGTGATGATAATCAATTGGTGACAGACCCGACAGGAGACGCATGGGTGGCATTAGCTGTAAAGACTCCGGTACAAACTCGTGGATTGCATAACCCGAATCAGGAAGCTGCAACAGAGGACGAATCAAAAATCACTACAGTGCGTGCCATATTCTTTACGGCAAATGCGAATGAGGATGCTGCAACTGTAACTGCTGACTTGACATTGGATAATGACGAAGCTGGTCTTGATGCCAATGGTATTCCTAGTGGGGCTGCAGGTAAGGCTTTTAAAGTCCCTGCAACTTCTAAACGAATATTGATTATTGCGAATCCATCTCCTAAATTTGAAGCAAAGACTGCTAGTGAGACAGATCAAAAATGGCCTGTTGGAACGACTTATGCAACAGTAAATGCAGCTCTTGACGATACTTCGGCTTCTATGACAACTGCTGGTAAATTTATGATGTCTAACGCCAAAGGTTCGTTAGAACCTTCAGATGAAGATGAAGCTTCAGGAACATTTGGTGCTCCTGTCGATTTGGCTCTTTATGCAACTGAGACAGCAGCTACTAATAATCCAATATCTATCAGAATTGACCGTGTTGTATCAAAAGTTCGTGTATATGTTACTGCTGATTCTGATGCAAAGGCAACTATTTCGGATGCGGGATGGGTGTTGAATGCTACTAACAAGACATTCTTCCCTGTATCTAAGAGAACGTTGACTTGGAATGAGACTCCTGCTAATAAACCTTTAGGTGCTCGTGGTACATGTATTACTCCGTTTGACCAGTATAAGATCGGTTCATACAGAGTTGACCCTAACTATAGTACTCAAGCTTTGGCTAACTATAATGCTTATACCAGTACTTCAGCTCCTTCAATTTGGAATGATCCTACAACTACGGTGAATAAAGTTGCTGAATATTGTCTTGAAAATACGCAGACTGCAACTCATAATGTACATGCTTATACTACACATGTACTGTTGAAGGCTAAATTCATTCCGTCTGAATATGGCAGACCTGCGCCAAATGATGGTACTCCATCTACAGCTCAGGAAACAGATCCGAAACTTGTCGGTGACTGGATGTTAATCAATGGTGGCTTCTATACTTTTGCTACATTAATGGAGTGGATTGAGGCAGAATTGAAAGCTAAATATGCTGATAAAGAGCCTACTACCTTCCCGACTGCTCGTACTACTGCGTATAATAGATATTTAGCTGCTGTTGGTGTAGGTGAAATTAGCCTTCCTGCTACAGCTGATGCTGCAGCTATTACCAGTCTTGTTGACGATTTTAAAGCAACAAAAGCTAATGTAGGAAATGTTGCAGCTAAAGACAGAGCTATAACTGTAACAGGTCTTACTTATTATGTAGGTGCTGTAAGTTACTACAAAATTATGATCAAACATGATGATACCAGTGCTGTAACAAATGAATTAGGTGAATTTGGAGTTGTTCGTAACTCTGTTTACGATATCAATGTTAAGAAGTTTAACAATCCAGGATATCCGGCTATTCCGGATCCGGACGAAGGAACGCCGGATGAGAGTGACGAAGGCTGGTTGTCTATTGAAATTATACCTAATCCTTGGACTTGGTATACTCAAGAGGAAATTATGTAATTCGGAATTAGTAATAGAAATAGATTTTTCAAATAAAAGTTGTGGGAGAAACTCTCCCACAACTTTACTCCCAATATTTTCAAAGTTGCCGAAAACTTTTTAAAATTTCGGGATATTACTTTTGATGGAATCAATAAAGTATTCTATCCTCTGAATTAGGAAATAACGAGAAAAGAGATTATTTCTTTTCCTCTATATATAATTGAAAAAAAGGAAAATATGAATCTAAAAAGCCTTATATGTTACGTTGCCTTAGGTATTCTGTTGATGAGTTCCGGGATAGTAGCTTCATGCGACAGCTTTAATGAAGACCTGCCGGAATGCCGCTTGTCAGTGAAGTTCAAGTATGACTATAACATGGAGTTTGCGGATGCGTTTCATGCTCAGGTAGATAAAGTAGAACTTTATGTATTTGATAAGAATGGGAAATATCTGTTTAAACAAGCTGAAGAGGGAAGTGCATTGTCTACCGGCAATTATCTGATGGAAGTTGAACTTCCTGTCGGACAATATCAGTTTATGGCATGGGCCGGTGCACGTGATTCATATGATATCACTTCATTGACACCTGGTGTCTCTACTCTTACGGATTTAAAATTGAAACTAAAACGTGAAGCCTCTCTCATCATCAATAAAAGGATGGAAACGCTCTGGTATGGTGAAGTCATCAATGTCAACTTCGATGGGACCGTCCACCAGACTGAGACGATAAATCTGATCAGAGATACAAAAATCGTACGATTTGGCTTCCAGTCTTATACAGGCAGCTGGACACTGGATATGAATGACTATGACTATGAGATTATAGAATCTAATGGACATCTGGGACATGATAATTCATTACTGGATGATGATGTGTTGAGTTTCCGACCTTACTATATGGAACAGAAGGATCCTGCGACTGCCTATGTAGACATGAATACAATGAGGCTGATGGAAGACCGGAAAACTCGTTTGGTGCTTACTGAAAAAGCATCCGGAAAGAGAGTGTTCGATATAAATCTGATTGATTATCTTGCTATGACCAATGCGGAGGGTAAAAATCTGAGCACACAAGAATATCTGGATCGACAGAGCAACTATCATATAATCTTTTTCTTGTCTGAATCATGGCTTGCTGTACAGATTGTTGTCAATGGATGGGTGCATCGCATTCAGGAAGAGAATCAATAGAATGATCTAAGAATAGTGGGGAACTATTATTAGTGGGACAGGATAAATAGTAATATCCTGAAGGGAGAACAGCCCGGGTCGATAATGATCCGGGCTGTTTGTACTTTAGAGAGTATCAATCACTGTACGTTGCTTTTGCAGGAACTCGATACGCTGGGCTTCTCCACTTTCTGAAATTAGTGTGGAATGTCGTTTCAATGATTGAATCCAGTTCCGCTGTATCTGACAGATTTGCGGACTTTGCGAATCCATCGAATTGATGGAATACACCCGGAGCAAACTGACTTGGTAGTCTTGTTTCTCTATGTAGGTGTAAGTCGCTTCGAAATCAATGTTTGAGAGATAGAAAGAGACTTTTCGCCCCTCACTGAATTCTCCCTTAACAGATAGTGTCTCCATGACTGAAAGCAATTGGTAGAGTTCATCTTTCAGGTGTGCCACGTCGTCTTCCGTAATCAGATTCAGACTTGCGAAATACTTGATCTCTTTGACAAAGGAAAGAAAGATGTTGCTATCCCAGATAAAATAGGTCTTCCGACATTGCTTTACACTTTCACTCAGCTTATTATGCGCTTTCACGATTCTGTCTTCTACCTGCATCTCTGCCAGTGAGTTCGGTGTTTTCATTTGCCCGTTCTGATAAATCCATCGGCAAAGGCGGAACTTAGACATGTATTCGTAAGATGAATAAAGAGTGAAGGGAAGAAGATTGGAAGCTGTATATACTTCCGTCGTATCGTCTCCTTTCACATAATCGAATATCTGCTGATAACGGCTGATAATCTCATAATAACTTTCTAAAGTGTTGGGCGAATGCAGCAGGTTCATATCAAAAGTAACTCTATTGGAAAGGTGGTTACCTATAATCTGATCAATAGAAATCCCCAGTTTTTTAGACAGAAGGGCTACTTCGTCGATAGTAAAAGCTACTTCACCCCGTAGTCTGCGATAGACGGCTTCTTTACCCATATACAAAATGTCTGCCAGAGAATTGGCAAGATTTTGTCCTTTGGGGATCCGTTCTTTCATTGCAGTAATCAACTCGTTTACAATACCATTTTTCATTGTTTGTTCTCTTTTATATACGTTAATACTTTATGTGATACATTCTATGCAAAATTACGGCATGTAAACGAGAGTTTTGTGTGGGAAAACAGTTCTGAAGAGTAAGAGCTTTTTCTCATTTGATAGAATAGAGATAGAAAAAGAACGTATAATGGAAAAAAGTAGGCAATAAGCTTGTCTACTTTCATGATTTGGAATTATAAAATTCAGTTAGTTTCGATTATCGAAATTAGGAAGAACTCTATAGAGCATCAATGATTTCGCGCTGTTGATTAAAGAATTGGATGCGTTGCATCTCACCACTTTCTGAGATGAGTGTAGAGAATTTCTTTAATGACTGAATCCATTCTTTCAGACTTTGAAACATCTGAACGTCCTGTGTAGTGAGTGAATTAATGGAATAAACACGTATCAGACTAAGTTGTAGTGTACTTGTCTCGAGATAACTGTAAGTCGCCTCGAAGTTGATTTGTGACACATAAATATGCACATCATTACCAAAGTCTGTCTTTCCTTTTATAGCAAGCCTTTCCAACTCATCTGTAAGTATCAGCAATTCTTCTTTCAGATTTTGCTTCATTTCGTCTGAAATGAGATGTATGTCGGAAAAATACTGTATATCATTGATAAGATGAAGAAAAACCATGCTGTCCCAAATGTAATCGGTAGAATGAATATGATGCGAAAGTTTCGCAAAATCTTGCTGGACATTGATTATCTTTTGAGGAATCTCCAGTTCTTCGAAATGTTTGCACTTAATATGTTCATTCTGATACATCCACTTGAAGAAACGGAACTTGGCCAGAAGTTCGTGCTTCAGATATAGTGTCTGCGGAATTACATTGGAGGCTGTACCTAATGAGGCATTCGGATCTTCCCGCAGCGTATGGAATAACTTGACGTGCTTGTTGAGGAAATCATAGTAAGTTTCGAAGGGGTTGCCATGATCTACTACATTGATATCGAACATTGCATTGTTGCTGAAGCTAACTCCGGCAATTCTGTCCAGGGATATCCCCAGTTCTTTTGAAATAATGGCTGCTTCCTGAAATGTAAAGGGGACTTCGCCACGCAGCCTCCGGTAGATAGCTTCCTTACCCATATAAAGGGTATCCATTAATATATTTGCCAATTGTCCTTTTGCAGGGAACTTTTCTTTGGCCGCTTCTATCAGGTTTGTATTAAGTTCATTCATTATCATAATCCTATTGAATTAGTGGTTTGTTTCTATTAATAACACTTGACACAGGAAAGTTGTTTCGGAAACTGAAACTATTTTATTTTTGCTTTTCTTAAAAAATATCCACCTTTAAAATTGTATATTATGAGCAAATCGTTTACATTTGCCTCTATAAACAAGACGGGGAAGTTCTCTTCTCTGAAAAACAATAGTTAAAATTAGAAGATGAAAAGAATATTGGTAAGTGGCGGGGCTGGATTTATAGGCTCGCATCTTTGTACTCGACTTGTAAATGAGGGACACGACGTTATATGTTTGGATAACTTCTTTACAGGTTCTAAGGACAATATAAAGCATTTGATGGGAAATCATCATTTTGAAGTTGTAAGACACGACGTTACTTATCCTTATTCTGCCGAAGTGGATGAAATTTACAATCTGGCTTGTCCGGCGTCACCCATTCATTACCAACATGATCCGATTCAAACTGCCAAAACATCTGTGATGGGGGCTATCAATATGCTCGGACTGGCGATGAGACTGGATGCCAAAATACTGCAAGCCTCCACTAGCGAAGTGTATGGTGATCCAATTATTCATCCTCAGCCGGAAAGCTATTGGGGAAATGTGAATCCGGTAGGTTATCGCTCATGTTATGATGAAGGAAAGAGATGTGCTGAAACCTTGTTTATGGATTACTACCGCCAGAATCAGACTCGCATCAAGATCATTCGTATCTTTAATACTTATGGTCCGAGAATGCTTCCTAATGATGGTCGTGTGGTCTCAAACTTTATCATACAGGCGCTGAATAATGAAGATATCACGATATATGGTGATGGGAAACAGACACGCAGTTTTCAGTATATCGATGACCTGATAGAAGGAATGGTGCGGATGATGGATACGGAGGATGACTTTACGGGTCCGATAAATATTGGAAATCCGAATGAGTTTCCGGTTCTTGAATTGGCGGAAAGAGTGATCCGGATGACTGGCTCTACTTCGAAGATAGTTTTTAAACCTCTGCCGACCGATGATCCGAAACAGCGTCAGCCGGATATAAAACTGGCAAAAGAGAAACTGGGATGGCAGCCTACCGTCGAGCTGGAAGATGGGCTGAAGCGTATGATTGAGTATTTAAAAAATGTCTGATGTAACATAAAAAATAGAATGATATGAATGTGGAAATTAATCCTTCCGAATATAAGGTCCTTATTGTGGACGACGTAATTTCAAATGTCCTTCTGCTGAAGGTGCTTCTGACCAATGAGAAGTTCAATATTGTAACAGCAGGCAATGGAACTCAGGCTTTGGAGCAGGTGAAGAAAGAAAAACCTGATCTTGTGTTGCTGGATGTGATGATGCCGGATATCAGCGGTTTCGAAGTAGCCCAGCAAATGAAGGCCGATGAAGAAATGAGCGAAATTCCAGTGATCTTTCTTACTGCTTTGAATAGTACGGCGGATATCGTGAAAGGATTTCAGGTGGGCGGTAACGATTTTATTTCCAAACCGTTTAATAAAGAGGAACTGATTATTCGTGTAACGCATCAGATCTCGTTGGTGGCAGCCAAACGAATTATCATAGCACAAACAGAAGAGTTGCGCAAGACTATCATAGGACGTGATAAACTCTACTCTGTGATTGCACACGACCTGCGTTCGCCTATGGGCTCTATTAAGATGGTGCTCAATATGCTGATTCTGAACTTACCGAGTGAAACTATCGGTTCTGAAATGTATGAACTGCTGACAATGGCCAATCAGACAACAGAGGATGTATTTTCCTTACTCGACAACTTATTGAAGTGGACGAAGAGTCAGATTGGTAAGCTGAAAGTTGTTTACCAGAATATCGATATGGTAGAAGTAGTGGAAGGAGTGAGCGAGATCTTTACAATGGTAGCCGGGCTGAAGAATATCCACATTGCTGTGGAAATACCTGAAGATCGTATGGAAGTACGTGCGGATATTGATATGATTAAGACAGTTATCCGTAACTTGATAAGTAATGCAATCAAGTTCAGTAACGAGGGATCGGAAGTCTTGGTATCACTGAGAGAAGAAGATAGCATGGCGATAGTTAGCGTGAAGGATAGCGGGTGTGGTATTGATGAAGAAAATCAGAAGAAATTGTTGCATACCGATACGCATTTCAGTACTTTCGGTACAAATAATGAAGAAGGTTCAGGACTCGGACTGCTGCTCTGTAAGGACTTTGTTACTAAGAACGGAGGTGAGCTCTGGTTCACTTCGAAGAAAGGAGAAGGTTCTACGTTCAGTTTCTCGATTCCGTTGTTGGAAAGCTAATATAAGTTCGATATAAGATAAAAACCTGTCCTGTTTTCTAAGCACATTACTTTAGAGAAGTAGTGACAGCTCAGAATAACAGGACAGGTTTTGTTTGATAGTTATAAATTATTCTTTCAGCATTTTATCGTTTACAAATGGCTTTAAAATCACAATAAGCACATTTCTTTGTATCTTCTGTCTGTGTGAAAGGCTCATTCTCATCGAATATTTCTTTTAATAGTCTTTGCAGACGTTCTCGGAATTCATCTTCAAAAAAGGCAAAGTTGTTGACCGGAATCTTCGGTTGGCGTGGCTCTCCCATTTCAATGACGGGCGAATAGCTTTCAGAGGCTGCCCGATGGATGTAGAGAAGGGAAGGAGCTACTTTCAGAGACTGCTGCCGGCTCATAATGGCAGCATACAGGAAAGTCTGGAAGATATAGTTGGGACGCGTTTCCGACGGAGTAAACAGTTGCTCGATGTTGGCAGGCGTCTTGGGGCTTCCTCCGGTTTTATAGTCTACAATACGCAGGGTGGTGTCTTTGGCATCCATACGATCGATGGTTCCTCCCAATCGGAAGGTGATCGGACCTTGACCGGTCTGAATCGTTATCTTTTCGGCAACAGGTTTTTCCATGGCGACCATTTCGAAGGGGGCGTATTGCAGGTCATTCCTCAGCAGTTGTTTCAGATAGGAGACGATTACTTTGGAGTTGATGAGTTGTACGCCATTATATTCGGGCTTTTCGTCTGCCGGAACCTTGAAAAGCTCTTGCTTGAAAGCGAGGTCAACATAGTTTTGTAGTTTGACTTCGTTGCGCAGCAAGCGTTCCAACTCTTCTTTTTGTATTATTTTCCTGTTAGCGGTCAGGTCTGTATAAGCTAATTGGGCGGAGAGGTGGAAGATGGTTCCGAACAATGCGGAGTCGATTTCCGCACTGACTTCGTCCGGTGCTTTTAGTCTGGCTACATAACGGTAATAGAATTTCAGCCGGCAATCGAGATAGGCGTTGAGGGCTGAAGGAGAAAGTATATACGATTGGGGATTCGAACAGTCATAAGAGCAGCGAAGTCGTTCGAATACTTCCGGAGTTTTCTCTATGCTGATATCTGTTGTACCTTGAGGAGATTGTCCGGCTTCAAGATATTCGCGGGTAATCTTGTGAGGCCCTTCTACAAGCAATTGTAACATGAAACGGGATTCTTCTCCACGGTTCAGCCCATTGGAAGAAGTGTTGTAAAGCAAGGTGATGTTTTCCGCCCGTTGTATCAGTCGGTAGAAATAATAGGCATAGACCGCATTTTTGTGTTCGATGGTGGTCATACCGAAAGCTTTCCGGAGGTTATAGGGAATAAAGGAAGAATCACCTCCTGATTTAGGCAATTGTCCTTCGTTGAGAGAGAGAAGGATGATATTGCGAAAGTCAAGGTTACGGGTTTCCAGTACTCCCATGACTTGCATACCAATGGCAGGTTCACCATGGAAAGGAATGTTGGAGGCGGTCAGCACTTTGCTGACCAGGCGTCTTAGTGTGTCGGTGCGTACATTCAGCTCTCCGGTTTCTATCAGGCTATAGAGACGGTTGATGGTGGTATAGCTCTTGAAGAGGGATTCCCGGTAAAGTTGGTTGAAGATATCGTTGTACTCGCTTTCTTCCCGATAGAGAAGGGAGATGTCTTTGATTAATTCGGTCAGGTAGTCGCATAGCTCCTTGATGCCGCTTCGGGGAGTGAAAAGTTTGATTAGGAAATCATCCATTTTCAGTTCTGAAGGGAGCGGGTAGAAGCGGTTAGTCTTGGTCAGTTCCCGTTCCAGAGGTTCAGCGTTGATGGATAGCTGACGGGTATATGGGTGCTTCAGTATAGCGGATACGGTTTCGTAGGTGAAACGTCCGGTAGCGGTACGGTAGCCGTTCGTTTGTAATTCCATAGCGGCATTAATAAAGCTGTATACCGGAGTTTGTGCAAGCGGGAAACCCATCGTGATGTTGACGTTCTTCACTTCTTGCGGGATGGAGTGGAGTACGGGAAGCAGCAGGGCTTCGTTGCAGAGGACTACGGCGTTCTCTTTTTCTTCGTTGGCAGTGGAAAGAGTACTTTGTACCCATTCCGGAAGAAAGCGGGCTTGCGCGTTCTCGGTAGAAGCGGAGATATAGCGTATGTTCTTCGGCTTCCGTAGAGTGTCGAAACAACTTTCGGGCAATTCATTCGGGAATCGTTTCAGATTACGGTTGATGAATTCTCCGGCTTCGTGTTTGGCTATTTGCTTGGTATAAAAGAGATCGTAATCCCAGTAGAACATGGCTTTATCCGCATCTTGTAATAGCTGGAAGAATTTGGTCTCTACTTTATTGAGCACGTTGAAGCCGACAAAGATGTATTTGTCATATTTCAGTCGGGTGGTATCGAGTTGCTCGATTACATTGCGATAGAGCATTCCTTCGTAGGCTATTCCGAGTTCCGCTAAGTTTTCACGGTAGCGGTGGTAGATGGTACCCAGTTTGTCCCAAAGGGAGATAAACTTCTCTTTGAGTACGGTACGGCGCTCGATAGAGAAGTTTTGGAAGAACTGTTGGATTGCTTCTTCCTGCTCTTTATCAAGGAATTCGTAATCGTCCATCAGATTCTTCAGGTCCTGCAAGTTACTGAAGAGTTTGTCCGCATCTACCAGGTTTTTATCTACATCGTCGAAATCGCTGATGAGCAGCTCGCCCCAAAAATAGAAGTCGTCCAGTGTTTCCTGACTTTCTGTTTCTTCACGGAATACTTTATATAGTTCGCAGACCAACCGGATAGGGTCACCCGCTTTCTGTACAGATAACTTCCGGAACAGGTCGCTGATACTCATTGCGGCAGGAGACCAGATCGGTTGGTCGGATTCTCCTGCCAGATATTCGTTGAAGAATAAGTTGGCACGCTTGTTAGGGAAGACGAGTACTGTACGGGACAGATCGTTTCCTATCTTGGTATATAAATCATGAGCGACTAGTTGGAGAAATGATTGCA
>OBJF01002112.1_pt1 | contig 15194 bp, 25 predicted proteins | sample 1519091 | NCBI WGS metagenome assembly OBJF01 (sample SAMEA2452124, study PRJEB22498) | human gut metagenome | biome: human feces; feature: human gut; material: feces | place: Australia | collected 2012
GAGTTAGGAGCATACGAATAATGAATGTAGTATTTACTCCGACTGCATGGCAGCAGTACACGGACTGGCAGAAGGAAGATAAAAAGATTGTAAAGCGGATCAACGAGCTTATAAAGAGTATAGACCGTGATGGACTATTAGAGGGAATCGGTAAGCCTGAACCGTTGAAGCATAGGAAAGTATGTAGTAGACGGATAACGGACGAACACAGACTTACATATAACTTTGACAGTAACCAAAATCTCATAATATATTCTTGTAAATTTCACTATGAAGATTAGCACCGATCAGGTGCTTTTCTTTTACTCAAAAATCCCATTGTTTCAGAGAATATTATATCAGGGCATAAAAAAAGTGGTATCATCTACCACGAAAAACAAAAAATATGAAAAATTTTCAAAAAACCTATTGACAAAAACCACAAAAAGAGATACTATAACAGTGGAAGCAAAGCCCTACTTGCTTACCAAGTTCTATATCTCATCAAAATTACCATTCAGGTATCAATTAGCCTGACATTTCAGAAAGGCGGTGAATCCCATGACATAGTATAATATTTAATTTTGGTGGTTTCGGTTTCGATTGTTCCAGCAATCAAGACCAAAAAAGATTACTTATAAGGATAAGACCTCATAAGATTTAACTGTAATTGATATTATATCAAACTTTCTATCTTAATTCAAGTCATTTTTGAAGATTCTTTCAAAACTATCCCAAAAAGTAAAAGTGTATTTTTAGTAACTCGGCAACTTTTGACATTAGGAGAGGAGGGATAGGATATATCCCTAAAACACAAAAAATTTAATATGATTGTCTATCCCGATTCTTCAGGAAGGAAAGACATGAACAAACAGAAACTAGAGAAGTACAACCTAACTGGAAGTATTCATACATTAAGTATTAAAAGTCCTGGTATTGTAGAGGACATTCAGGAAGATGTTTCAAAATGTATCAGTTCTAACAGTCAGACCAAAAACGGTATGACTACCACAAGCGTTATAAATCCGAATAAACTACTCGGAGATGTATTCAGTTATCAGGAGTTCCAAGCGGTGTTTAACACAATCCTAGCTGGTGCTGGAATATCAGATTATAACCTTATCAGAGCCGATATGAGATTTGACAACTACGAGCCTGACCACTACAAGCAGTATGCGAAGCTGAACCGTTATTTAATATCAATGCTTGCAGTCACTTATAAAGTGAAGAACACATACAAGACAGAGAACCTTTTTAACCACAAGCAGTTATCAGTTGCAATCAAGAATGATTACTTTGAGATTGAAAATTATGATCGTGCTGCGAAGTCGGAGCTGACAGAAAATCATTCGGAACCAGCCAAAGCAAGGTTGGAAGAAAGAACCGTCAGTAGAGGATTTAGAAAATTGTATGAGAAATGCAAAGCAGATGGAGAAAATATAAATATGGAGATTCTAAAAACAGAATTTACCGATGGTTGGTTTGCAAGGTGGGATAAAGCTATTAAGAATATAGATGAAGTCCACAAGAGATACAATGACGAATTGGAGAAGATATATAAAGAGGACAAAAACTCATATCCGACAAGATTTAGAAGTCTGACCGATTTTATCATTCAGTATCAGGATTGTATTTTCTGTAAAAAACAGATGATTGATTTGCTTTCAAGATTTGAGGAAGTAAAAGATCCGAAGATCAGAGCAGAGAACCATAAAAAAAGATATGGTATTGAGTATTTTTCAAAGAAAGATGTAGAAAAAGCGGTAGCAGAAGTTAAGAGAGCTACGGAAGAATTTTTCAGAGAATAATACATATAGAAGTGGTTCATTTGGGAGCCATACGGAAGGTTCAAAAAAGTTCACTTTTGTACCTGAATGAACCATTTTGAAAAAGCTATTAGAGTGTTACAAAAGCCTTTATTTATAAGGGTTTGAGAAACATTTTAATCATAAAAAAGAAGTGCATTATATCCAATATGTAAGGACATGGGCGAAGCCCCTCTGATGGATATACAGTATTTAATCAGTAAGATTTGACCTAAAGATTTATAGCATATACCGTTACATGGATTTGACCTACCAGCAAATACCATAGGATATGACCTGAAGATAAATCACGGCAGATACCAAAAGTTAAACACTACACTTCAAAACCTGAATTGACATCGAGAGCAGATGTAAAATGCCGTATCCATTTATCAGTATTGGTGCAGGTTCCAAGATAAATGAGAAGGAATAAAAGGAGATAAAAAATAATGATTTTAAAAGAAAGGACTGGCAGTAATGATAGCCTTAAATCAGAAAAATTTATCTCATGTAGGAGAATTAAAATATTTGTCATTTCTTAGGTGTAGTTACTGCCTAAAGGAATTAAAACATGACAGATATTACAAAGAAGTTTAAATGGAACCATGAGCATTTAATCCAGCATAAATTATCAGAAGATGTATTGAAAGAAGCCAACATTGAGAAGCTGGAACCGACAGAAATTTTTGTAGAACATCCGACATACGAAGGATATTATGTATCACAGTTTGGAAGGGTAGTAAGTCTGAAGCGTAAGACAGCAATTTTATTAGGAGCCTTTATAGGCGGACAGTCAGACCGACAGTATTTGTATTATAAATTTTCAGACCACGACCAAAAAACAATCGGTATGCACAGGGCAGTAGCAGATGTATTTTGTCCTAACTTTTGGAAGAAAGCGGATAGATTAGAAGCACACCATTTAGACGGAAACAAGCTGAATAATGATTATAGGAACCTGATCCTACTGACAACGGTATTACATGGAGCAATCCACAAGATCAAGAAAATTGTTTTACTGGAAGAAGGAAAGATTAAAGAATATAAAAATCCGTTGGATTTAGTGTACGAAACTGGATTGACATTAGAGGATATTCTACTTGCAAATAAAGGTAAGAAAAAGCCTATAAAATCAGAAGGTGGATATACAGTATTTGATATTAAAGGGAACCTGATCGGATTTCAGTATTATCCTCAAAAGAGGAAGAAAAAAGCAACAAAATAAATATAGAGTGGGGCGGTTGGTTCCATTAGCTGACCGCCCACATATCAAAGAAAATAAGGAGATTTTACATAAATGATTACAGTATATGATAAGTCGGCAGCAGTCGAATGTAAAAAGATTCAGGAGCTTGCAAATAACCTATATGAAAGTCTGACAGAGTTTAGAAATAATTACATTATCGAAGAAGATTCAGAGAAAAATTCAGATAACAATTTTGTGTATCTTTCAGGTGCATTAGAAGAATTGATTGATTCAGAAGTAGTTGTAAAGGAGTAATACAGATATGAATATTTTAACAACAGAGGAAGTACAAGACCTTCTCAAATTAAATAACAGACAAGCAAAAGCACTCATGCGTACAGATGGGTTTCCAGCTTTTAAAATCGGTAGGGAGTACAGAGTATCAGAAGATGATCTGATGAACTGGATCGGAGCCAAGCCGAATATCAAATTAGATTATAGCAAGTGTTAAGAATGGGAGAAATAAATATATGATAGCGAATATTAGAAATTTTGGAAATATGGATATGAACGATGCTAACAGAGAGTTAAAAGAAAATCTGAAAGCAGTAAAATCACAAGCTGAAGCGTTAGAGCATGGAATGGACTTGATGATTAGAAGAATTGACTTTGAACCTGAAGAGATTGGAAAGTGGGAAGCGTTGAGGAAAGCACTTGTAGACTTCAGGACAATAGAAGTAAATCCGAATATTGCACAAAATGTAATGATTTCAGTTGAGAACATGGATAAGCTGAATGAAATGTATGGAGCCTACACAGAACCAGCTATTAACAGAATTATCAATGATCTTATTGTAGAAGCTGACAAGAAATTTCAGGACAAGCACAAGAGCAGATTTAAGAAAGCTATGGATAAGATAGAAACACCGACAGAGTCCAAAAATTAAAAGTGTATATTTAAAAATCCAGCAGCGGGATTTCTCGTTGCTGGTAGATTGGAGAAATAGATTGAATACAAGTAAATTAGTGGAAGCATTAGCACCTATGGTAATAAACAGTTATGGTGATGATACAGTAAAAGATTTAGTAAAGTCATATAAGCAAATGGATGGAGTAAATAATATATATGACTTATTAGAAACAATAGATAAGATCACAGACCTATGTAGTCATATTACAAATTTTGATGAGATTATGGTAAAATATACAACTTTATTAAATACGATAGTTCCTAAAAGATGGCATGACAGATTTAGAAATCATGTAGCAGCATGGTTTTTCTCTGAAGCGGAATGGGATATGTATGATGATGAAGAGGGCGTTAAAAAATGTCTTGCTGAATTAGATAAAGTTGTTGGTAAAAATCAAAATGGATTTATTTGCATATTAAATAAATCAGGAGAACAGTTTATAAAAAATTCTAATTTTGACAATTCAGAAAAATTAAAAAAAGCTTCTGAATCATATGAAAATATTAGTGATAAAGCAATGGAAGAACTTATTAAAAAGATACCAATAAAATTACAGAATGTAAAATTGTATCATGGTACATCTTTTGAAAATTACCTGAAAATAAAAGAAGATGGGTATATTAAGGCAACGAATTATTCAGATGGTAATTATGCAAATGACAATGAAGCGTTAGCATATATAGATGAAAGTGGATATGTTTTTACATCTGATAGTTTAGATTTTCCATTATCATTCTGTTTTGGTGGTTATAGGGATAATTCTATATCATGGGCTTATGAAGAAAGTAGGAAAAAAGAAAGAAAAAATACAGATATTGGAGTTGTGTTTGAAATTGATCCGACTGGATATGAAGTATTCTATTACCCAAACAAGGGAGAATCAGAGTTCCTTATTAAAGGAAATGTAAATCTGAAAGACACAAAGGTTACAGTTTATAAAATTGATTATGATGAAGGACTGCGACAGATAACAGAGGAAGAAGCTAATAAGATTGTAAAGGAGAGTAAGTAATATGATATATGTTATGAGTGATATTCACGGTAGAATAGATTTATTTAATGAAATGTTGGATAAAATCAATCTTCAGGAAGGAGATAAACTTTACATACTAGGAGATAGTATAGATCGTGGTGGTGGACTTCAGGTATTATTTAAAATAATGGAGTTGCACGAAAAAGGTTTGTGTGAGCTTATATGGGGAAACCATGAATATATTTTTTCAGAAAATCACATGAATCATTTGGATAATTCAGTTATTGCCGACTATCAAAAAGAAGTTTTAAAAAGAACTATCCATAATAAAAATAATAGTTATTATGAAATGAATAACAAGAAAAATCCTGATACTTTACTTGGTTCGGTGGTACAGTTTATTGGAAGTTTGAAAAAGTTATCAGATACATTAGATAATAATTGTGTTATACAGTCTTATCAGAAAAAAATAGATAAATCATTAGCCAGTACAGAGATTTGCCACAATGCGGATGAATGGGAAACATTCAAGGATTTGAATAATATACCGCTTGAAAAAAGAAGAGATATATTTCTATTCCTTGCAGATTATATAATTCCTGAAAAATATGTAGAGATAGGAGATAAATCATATTTGCTTTTACATGGTGGATTATATAAGAATACAGAAAACGGACAACCGTCACTATATCAGTTATTCATTAGAGATAAATTTTATATGAATCCAGTTGATAAATCCATTTTAAAATCAAGAGGATATAAAGAAGATACAGTTGTTGTATTCGGACATACGACCACAAGAGATATAAATATTTTTAAGAATGGTACATATATTGCACCTAATAAAATTTGGTACGATACAGATAACAATGATAAAATTGGTATTGATTGTGGAGCCAGCTTTCCCAACGGACAATTAGCTTGTTTGAGATTAGATGATATGAAGGAATTTTATGTTAGAAACGAACAAAATATAATTACTCCGATGGAAAAAATAAGTCAGATATTTTCTGAAGTTAATAAGAAAGAGGTACCAGTAAATGAGTAATAAAGACAGACAGTTTATCGGTATTATGTGCGGTTCCCCTTTTGGAATTATTGGAATGATTGTTACTGGAACAGTTGCTTTTATCTTCAATAAGATATGCAGCAGAATACCAGGATAAATTAAAAAGTGTAGTTTAAAAATAAGAATGGCAGCAGTAGGAAATATATCATTGACAAATACAAACACTTGTTCTATTATTTATATGTAACCATATAACCTACTGTTGCGATTTTAGAGAGGTAAAACTTATGATTCTACAATGGATTGAAAAAAAATTGAAACAGAGAGCCTTTCAGGAGCGACACAAAGTTATGAAACTGGAATGGCAAAAAGCGGAACTTGAAAGAAAAATTGCTGAAGCAAAAAGAGAAAGAGGTGCAAATAATGTTTAAAGGTATTGTAAAATGGTTTAATTCACAGAAGGGTTATGGCTTTATTACCAGTGAGGGCAAAGATATTTTCGTACATTATACTGGAATTGAAGCTGAAGGATATAAGAGCCTGACAGAAAGACAGAATGTTGTCTTTGACACGGTAGATAGTGAGAAGGGTGTTCAAGCGATCAATGTTGTTGTAGTTGCATAAATAATAGTTTAAAATATATAATATTGTTTTGACTGTTAAATATAGTGTCGGGAGTGTTGGTTGATGTGCCAGCACTCTTTTTTATTTCTGTTTAGTGACTAAACTCTAGTGACTAGATGTGAGTTCCCTCGGTGGGAAGTCAGATAAAGTCCTCTGTATGCGGTTATTAAAAATGTGAATGTGTAATTATAGGTTGCTATTCCTGAAAAACTCATACAGAGCTTGTTTTGTAGGATATATCTTGAAAATATTCCCTTCCTGATACTTGGAAACTGATATACAAGACCAAAAATATAATAGTTCCATATAAAAATTGATTTTATATAACGATAACCATTTTTTATATGCCAATGTCGTAAAAAGCCTTATTTTCCTTGAAAAAATAGTGATTATTGATGAAATATACGATATTTCAATTTTGAATATAAATCTTCAAATTTGCTTGATTTATAAGGGTTTTACCGATATTAGTTTTGTTCATATATGGTACCATATAAATATGATATTTTTACGAATAACATCGAAAAACATTGATTTTCCTTGATTTTTGATATTCCCTGATGTGCCTACGATAAAGGGTACGATATTAAAAGTGTATGTTTAAATTTGTGTGGCAGCAGTCCTATATTTTAATCATAGGATTTATTGAGTGGTACCAGTCGAAAAAAATCTGACCGCCCTTTAATTTTCATATTAGAGTATTAAAAGTAACCTATTTTGAAAAAGTAATAAAAGTTGCTTGATTTTTCTATGGTACCATGCTATAATTACAGTATCAAAAGAAACGGTGGTTTGTTTTACGAAAGAGAGGTAATAATATGATTTACGGATATTGCAGAATTTCAACTAAAAAGCAATCAATAGACCGTCAGATCAGGAACATAAAGAGAGAGTTCCCTACTGCGATTATTTTAACTGAAGCCTTTACTGGAACAAAGTTAGATAGACCTGAATGGAATAAACTTAATAGAAAACTAAAATATGGAGATACGATTGTATTTGATGAAGTGTCACGAATGAGCAGAAATGCGAAAGAAGGATTTGCATTGTACCAGCGACTATTTAATATTGGTATCAATCTTGTTTTCCTGAAAGAGCCACACATGAATACAGATAGTTACAAAGAAGCTATGCAAGGTATCTTCAGTACAGAGATTCAATCAGGAGATAAAGCAACGGACGATCTTGTAAATTCCATTATGGCAGCAGTCAATAAATTTATGATGAATAAGGTTGAGAAGGATATATACAAAGCCTTTGAGCAAGCACAAAAAGAGGTTGACTATCTTCATCAGAGAACCAAAGAAGGAATTGAAACGGCTCGTCTGAATGGTAAACAGATAGGACTTGAAAAAGGTACTAAGCTGACAACTAAAAAATCCCTTGTTGCTAAAGAGGTTATCAAGAAACATAATAAAGATTTTGGTGGTTCCCTATCGAATGAAGATACATGGAAACTTGCTGGAATATCTAAAATGACTTTCTATAAGTACAAGAATGAATTGCTTGCAGATTTGCATTAAATATATTTGATATAGTTTGAACAATAAGAAATAATTAAAAATACACTTTTAAGAATTGCCGGTTGCGTTTGCAGTCGGTTTTCTTTTTGTGTCCTGAATGACTGCATAATAAAAAATGGGAATCAGCCTACTACAACCGATTCCCTGAATTGAGATAATCTCAACTAACTACTATATTCTATCAGATATTTCTGTATTTTTCAATTCCATTTATTACTCTTCTATATTGAGTTCCTTGCGGATCAGCTCACATAACATAGCATTTACACTATTGTATTTGTCTGAAGATTCCACATAGGCTTGCATTTGTTCTTTCCAGCCTTTAGGTACTCTCAATCTTACATTATCTACATTGTTTTTATCATAGTTTTCACTTGCTTTTATTTTGCTTATATATAAACCGTTTTCAGTTTTCAAACTTGGATCTTCCTCTCTTGGCATATCCACGGCACCACCTTTCATAGTTTGCTTTCAACTATATTATATATGGTACCGTAGAAAAATGCAATCTTCTTTTTACACCAGCCGATTTAATAATCTATGTGTTACCTTCCATAGTAACCGCTTGCCTTGCTTTCTGTCCGTCTGATATATAAATATTTCTGTTATGCGTTCCATAAAATCATCAGGAAGCACACAACCTTTAAACTTGTTACACGCTTCACAAGTGCATTGTAAATTTGTAACACTATCAGCACCATTCATAGCAAGCGGTACAACATGATCTAATGTCATTTTATCGTATGTTATCTTCCTACCACATAAAACACATTTACCTTGTGCTGTATTATATACCAGCTCTCTTACTTCTTTAGGAAAATTGATTCTTCCCTTGTTTCTGCTATATCTGTATTTTGCATTGGTTTCTATATCTTGTATGTAATATCCATGTGTTTTACTGGGTGCTTTTAATAATCTCTCTTTTGCTTTTTCAGTAGTCAAATATATTCGTGCTTCATTTACATCTTGTGTTTTTACTACTCTTCCAGTTTCCGTCATTCTTACATAGTGGGTTCCGTTGGTTAGAACATATCCCATAAAATCAACCTCTTTCTGTCACTTGCTACAACAAGCTATTATACCTATTACGACTATTACAACTACTATGATTAGTAAAGCTGGATTTATCATCATATATCCCACTATCAGGAATAAAGCTATAAAGCCTATGAATTTTGCTATTGCACCTATGCCCGACCAGTCGCCTTTACACGCTGCACCGATTGATCCGATTATGAATAATAATATAAATGCTAATATGTGCATAATATTTTCCTCCGATTTCTAAACATACACTTTTAATTTTTCTTATTTTGAAATACATAACCCTTGCTGCATTTATCAAATATGTCTATTGCTATCTGTACTTTATCCGCTGGCATACCATCATGTAACAATAATTCTTTCAATTCCTTCTTGACTTGCTTCTTTATCATCAGGGATTCTATCGGTTCTACATAAGCCATAATATAATTACCTCTCATTCATATTGTTTAGGTGTGCTGGCTTGTCTAGTAACTAGACCAAACAAGCCACACCGCATTACATCTTCTCGATTTTGGTTCTTCTATCCTTCAGGAGCTTACTATCATCAAACCATTTTACGGAACCATCACGGTTAATAGGTATCTCAACTCTTGCACCTGATTTATACTCAATAACCTTTAATAATTTACCATCATCACACTTTGTAAGTGTTCTATAATTCTTTGTATCTTTCTTCATGCTTATTACCTCACATTCTTTATTGTGTAGGTAGTCGGCATTACACCGACCACCTGATATTTATTTGATTGATTAGTTACAAGTAAATCTCATACTAGAAGTCTTTTTTGTGAAGGCTTCGTATAAGTCTGCATGAGCTTTCTTAAATTCTGTGGACTGGAAACGATTACTCAGCACTTCTCGATATGTGACCTTGCCATCCGTACATGTGTACTCGTCAATCTCATTCTGATCAAGATACTCGATAGCTTCAGCCTTGAGCTTTTCAATCTCAACTTTTAATGCGTCCTGCATGTCCTGATACTCTTTTAATTCTTTGATTACTTCATTGATGTTAGTTGTACTCTTCATAGTGATTACCTCATTCTTTCTTAAAAGTATTTGTAGTAGTTCGTTAGGTGTTATCCTTAACTTGTTTATATGGTACCATAGAAGTTATTGTTTGTCAACACCTATTTTTAATATTTTTAACAATTTGTTATAGTTTTAATTATTGTTATTTTTTGGTGGGTACCTATTTGTTAGATACCCACCGTTTATATGTTACTCTGCTACTATGAATTGTTCGTTGCAATCCATACACATTACATTCAATTCTTTAGTAGCTCTGAATGAATTACCACAACAAGGACAAATATATTTTCTTGTGCTTGATGGTTTTCTTGTTTTTGGTGGTACCATTCCACCGTTACCAGTTTTTGATCCACCGATACCTGTAAAAGTAAATTGTGAACCTCTGACAAGCTGTATATCTTCAAAACCATATTGAATAATAAAATCAATCGTATCTTCAGTAGGTTCTGTGATAGTCCATCCGTATTTGTCGTGCTTCTCAATGTGAAGATGTCCCATCTCTTCAGCAATCTTTTTAAAGTTCTTATTATGATATACACCACGGTTACTTGTATCTTTGATACCATTCTGTAAAGCGTATAAATGACTTGCTTCATGTATCAGTGTTGCTACTGTATTCTCAATAGGTCTGTTGAGATAGTCGGCTGATAAATTCAACTCATGTGTTGCGGTTGTGTCGTTGTGCCAAACCTTTTGAACTGATACATGACCATATGCACCAACTGTACTCTGAATTGTAATAGTTGGGATTTCCAACTCATTATTGAAGTATTCTTCATTGATAGCCTTGAAAATCTTTACTAAATAGTTGCTTACTCTCTGATAATTTGTTAGTTGTTTCATAATGATTACCTCACTTTTCTAAAATATTTTTGTAGTAGTGGTTAAGTTGTTTGTTTCTTAACTTGATTATATGGTACCATATAAAAATAAATATGTCAACACTTTTTTCAAAAAAATTTAAAAGTGTATTTTTAATAGTTGGAACCATAGGAAACAAGCCACTTTTTAATATTATCTATTTGTTATATTTTTATTTATATATAATAGTTTGAATATAAATATATAAATGATTCGGGGGTACTATAAACTATTTTTTATAATTTGTTTTTCTATACCCTATATAGTTGGTTGTTCTCTATACGGACTTAAAAATTTTTGCCCTACGATATTTTCACAATTATATATAGTTTTAATTATATCTAATATTTTTTAATATTTGTTATTGTAAAATCAATATAAAAGTGATATAATCAGTTAAAACAATATGAAATAGTTAGGAGTGAGAGCATGGCAGCAGTTGTTATATCCGTAGCATTGCAGAAGGGTGGAGTAGGAAAAACCACTACATCACAAGCACTTGCAAGCACACTTGGATTTAAGAAAAAGAAAACACTTTTAATTGATATGGATAGTCAGGGAAATGTTACTTATGCTTCAGGAGTAGATACACCAGCAAAAACGATTACTGATGTACTGGGGGGAGATTGTAAGCCTGATGAAGCCTTGATACATTGTAAGTATTATGATCTTTTGGCAGCAGACGAATATTTAACTAATGTGGAAGGATCAGAAGAAGTTGAACCTACACTTTTAAAAGATTCTATTGCAGAGCTGCGTAACCAGTATGATTTTATAGTCATTGATACTCCACCAGCATTAGGAAATCTGTCTGTAAATTCACTTGTAACAAGTGATTATGTTGTGATTCCATGTGAGCCACGACCATTTGCATTACAAGGACTTGGAGCCTTATATAATACGATTCAGAGCGTTCAGAATAGCCTAAATCCTGCTTTAAAGGTATTAGGAATACTTTTAATCAAATACAGTAACAGAACTGTCCTGAATAGGGATATAAAAGACATGATAGAGGATTATGCTAAACAGATGAATACGGTTGTATTTGATACAAGTATCAGAGAAGGTGTTGTTGTTGGAGAAGCACAAACTGTTAGAGAACCATTGATTGACTATGCTAAAAGTAGTAAGCCGAATATCGACTACAAAGCATTTACAACAGAAGTATTGAAGAAGATTGGAGAGTGAGAACATGGGAAAGAGCTTTAAAGATAATAAACCTATAAATAAATTGACTGTACCAACACCAGCGGAAGAACATAAGACGGTAGCAGTTGAACCTTCAGAACCAAAAAAAGAGCCTGAAATCAGAAAGACTACACCAGCTAAAAGAAGAGTCGGTAGACCAGTTGAAATTGAAGATCCTCGAAAGAATATCAATATTGCAGTTAAGGTTGAATTGCTGGATAAATATGATGAAGTTAAAAAGGCTTTAGGTGGAAATTTGACCGCATATATTGGTAATTTAATTGAAAAAGATATGAATGAAAACTATGAAAAATACAAAGAGATTGCTAGGTTACAAGAAGAAATGGGATTGTAGTTTAAAACACATTTAATTGTTTTAACTATTTTTAATTGTTAGAAAGAGAGGTAAGCTATGGGAACACTTAAAGAGCTTCAGGAAGAAATGCAGAAATTATCTTCACAGATTGCTACTGTATTATCAGTATCGAAGTACAGAGATTATGACGACCTATCAGGAATTGAATACAGTACAAACAATCCTGATGATTTGTTACTGGTGGACGAATATAAAAGTATTCTTTATAAGCTATCTGATGTGCAGTACGATCTTGAATACTTGAATAAGTCAATATTATTTGAAGATACATTGATACTCCGACCTGACGGAAGATACGGAACACGAAACGACAAAACATATTACACTAGCGGTTCAGGGATAGAGTTCTTAATCAATGAGGAAGTTTTAGGAGAGGACGGACATTTTACAAATAAGCCAGCTTGGAGAACTTCAACAGTAGAGCATAATGGTACAGATTATTTTATTGTAGGATTCAAAGATATAGATATGAATGGTTTGAGGGTTAGAGTTAGATCAAGATAATATGGCAGCAGTCGTTAAATTAAACATACACTTTTAAGAATACCTGGTCGATTCAGTTCGATCAGGTTATTTTTTTCTAATGAAATCGGACTTTCTTTTTACCACATTATATAGGCTATATACAAGCGTTTTTTGACCTATTTTCGCCCTTTTATGGCTATACCCTTATAATTCTACCCTAAACCATTTACAAGCTGAATTTGAGCCGAATACATAGCAAAAAACCAAAGGATAGAGGGATATAATACACCATTATTCCAGTAGCAAAAATGATATGAACATTTGTTTACCCATAGTCGCCACACGACCATAGGTAGGTTGTCACACGACCAAGGGCATAGTTGCCGCACGACTATGGTATAGTTGCGGTACGACCATGAACTATATTCAAGTAATTAAAATCATTAGAGTTATATTCAATCAATCTTTCAGGAAGAGAAGGACGGAATGAGAGATACACCAACAACAAGACCAAAATTTCAGGGAAATTTATGTTAAAAATGTTACTTGCTAAAAAAGGGAAGTTTATGTATAATGATATGGAAACTATGATTGATACATTTATCATAAAAGGAGCGATAGAATATGTCAGATGATACAAAACGGTTGAATGTAGTTATATCTACTGATTTACACCGTGATCTTAAAGTGGAAGTCGCTAAAAGAGGAACCACGATAGCACAATTTGTTGCTGAAGCTATTGCAGAGAAGATAAAGAAAGAAGGGGGCAAGTAATAAGTGGCACGAAAAAAAATTCAGAGTGCTACTGACCAGCGACCTTTTATTATGGTTTATCAAGACTTCTTAGAGAGTGACCTACTGGATAACTATTATCAGAAGTTAGTTTACATTTATCTGAAGAAGTTTGCAGATAGCAATAATCAATGTTTCCCAAGTATCAAACGACTTTCAAGCCTAACCAAGATAGGAACCACGAAAGTTAAACAAACACTTGCAGAGCTGGAAGAAAAGGGTGTCATATCCAAAGTGAACCGAAACAGATCGGACGGGGGAAAGACCAGCAATCTATATACCCTATACGATTTTGCGGAAATATGGAAAGTTGGAAGTAGTGAAGATGTGGTAGCAGTTGCGGAAGAAGTATCAGAAGCAAAAATGATAGCCACATTAAAAGCAAGAGGATATACAGTTATAAAAGAAAAAGAGCCTGATACATTATCCACCGACCAAAGTAGTAATGCGTCAAGCACTCAATTAAATCAATTTGATATAGTTAATACTACACTAAATTCAAGTGAAAGTCAAGAGAAAGAACGCTATACACTTGAAGAAATTAGGTTGTTTTATGACTATGAGATAATGATAACAGACCACCCATTTCAGAAACAAGAGATAGATTCTGTTATGAGTATTCTACATACGAGCCTGAACACGACCAAAACAACAATCAGGATCGGTGGAGAGGACAAGCCAGCAATGGTTGTTATCGGTAAATTGATGAAGTTGGACTATTCAGATATTATGTATGCAATAGAGAAATATCAGGAGCAGACGGATAGAATAAAAAATCCTACTGCCTATATGCTTACATTGTTATACAATGCGAAAGAGCAATCTAATCTTGATATTACTAACCAAGTGCAACATGATATGTATAACTAGGAACCACCAAAAGAGTAATTATTGGAGTATCGGCAGCAGTCGGTACTCTTTTTTATATTAAATATAATTAAAAATATTTATAATTGTTAAAAATACACTTTTAATATTTTTCAGCATAAGATCGGTTGACAAGGGAATAATAATAACATATAATAAAAGTACGAAAAAACATACGATTTTTTGTACGGAAATGAGGTGTTAAATATGTTAGCAGTAAAGAGCATGGATGTAAGAGAAAATTTTAAATCGTTATGTGATAAGGTTTTCAGAGGAGAAACATTGATTGTATCAAGACCAAAGAATGAAAACATAGTGATGATGTCGGAATCTGAATACAATGAGATTATGAAAGCAAAGAGAAATGCTGAATACCTTGCTATGCTGGATAAATCTATGGCTGAAGCTGAAGCTGGTGGTTTTATCACAAAGACAATAGATGAGTTAGGAGCATACGAATAATGAATGTAGTATTTACTCCGACTGCATGGCAGCA
>OBJF01002125.1_pt1 | contig 15116 bp, 14 predicted proteins | sample 1519091 | NCBI WGS metagenome assembly OBJF01 (sample SAMEA2452124, study PRJEB22498) | human gut metagenome | biome: human feces; feature: human gut; material: feces | place: Australia | collected 2012
GCGCTCGCATCTAAACCTTGCTCCGAGGCCACAAATATAGGATATCGTATCTCTTCGCGGGCTGTCTTTGGCTGGATTTTGTTTGAATTAAATAGTGGTTGTGGAGATTTGGGGGAGAGGGCAGAAGTTTTCTGCTTGCTCTGAAATTATTGTGAATAGATATTTTGTATTTAAATGGAAGTTATAAAGGTTAAAAAGGGAAATTAAATTTAATGGGGTTATAATCAGATACAGTTAATTTTTCCGTAGTAGGATTGCCATAGCTGTCCATTTTCCACACGCCTTCTTCACATGCCTCATATCGAATCTCATTAATTCGTTTTAATGCATTTTGTGCATCTGTTATGTACTCTCTTGTTTTTTTACTCCTATTTTACACCGTTTTCTCAAATATCTGCTAGAGAAATGTCTGCAGGTGGCGTATACTAAAACTGTATATGTGATTAGCACATTTAGTATGAATTCTACATAATTTGCATTTACATTATAAAAATACTATATACATAAAAAGAGCTAAGAAACATTTCTGCAAATTATTTTGGAATATCTGCCATATTTTTTTAAGAAGAAAGAGGGAATGAACGTAAGTGAAAAAGAAGAAGGTTAAACCAGTAAAACAGATGGGGTCTACGGGTACGAAGTTACAAAAAGAAGTAGCTGCTATGGAAGAGGCTATGAAGCAGCATCATATAGAGGAACAATGCCAACTGCTTATTGATGAGATGATGCCGCAGATTAAAAGGCTTGAACGCTCGCTTTCCGGCACTTATCATCGAAATATTATTGAATATACGACAAGCCGGATTAAAAGCCCAGAAAGTATTGTGGAAAAATTACACCGCAAGAACAGAGAGGTTTCTCTTGATAAAGCTGTAGAGACTCTGCGTGATCTTGCCGGTATTCGTGTAATCTGCTCTTTTCAGGATGATGTATACCGTGTGGCTGGAGCAATTAAAAATCTTCCCGGTTATGAGCTTGTAAAAGAAAAAAATTATATTAACAAACCAAAAGCCAGCGGTTACCGCAGTATTCATCTTATTTTAAGACCAGCAAATACCGCATATGACATTAACTATATTGAGATTCAGGTTCGTTCTGCCGCCATGAACTACTGGGCGATTCTTGAATATCAGCTTTGCTATAAAAATGAGAAAAAAGGTGCTGAACGAATTCGAAAAGAATTAAAGGAATGTGCAATTGACATTGCAAAGATTGATAAAAAAATGCTGAAGTTGCGAAAAGAGATTGAAAAAATTTAAAGCGTGCTTGAAAAATATGTTCTGTAAGAGAATAAAAGAGAAAATATATCTGCACCAGTATAAAAAATCATTATAAAAAGATATCCTTTCAGTGCAAAGGTTTCCATTTATCTCTCCCATATTCTGCGATACAATATTTGCAGAATGTGGGATTTTTTGAACCTCACTTATTATAGAACGTTATCATTTTATTGCTATAGAGAAAGGCACTTATTTTATGAGTCACGCAAAATTTACCCCCACAACAAATGAATTTATCGGAACGGCCGCAGGGCACACCATTGGCATGGTTATCCCTAATATTGACCCAGAAGTGCGGACTCTTTTAAAGATTCCAGAGCAATATTCTTCCCTTGGAATTCTTACTTCAAGAACCGGAGCTGCCGCACAGGCATTTTCTGTAGATGAAGCTGCAAAAGCCTGTAATGTAGAACTTCTTATCTTTGAATTGCCAAGAGATACGGAAGGCTACTCCGGTCACGGGAACTTAATCGTACTTGGATCTTATGATGTGAGCGATGCCCGACGTGCCGTAGAAGTTGCTCTTACACTAATTGATGAAAAAGCGGAACGAATTTACATCAATGAAGTTGGCCACATGGAAATGCATGTAACTGCCAATGCCGGCCCAGTACTTCACCAGATTTTTGATGCACCACTTGGCAAAGCTTTCGGTTTCATCTGTGCCGGTCCCGCCGGAATTGCTATCGTTGCTGCAGACACTGCTGTAAAGTCTTCGCCAGTCGATATCGTGTGGTACGGAACACCTTCCATTAATCTGTCTCATACTAACGAAGTAATCATTGGAGTGAGCGGAGATTATGGTGCTGTGAAAAAGGCTGTTGATACTGCTTATGAAAAGGCCAGCGCACTTATTGAGGTATTTGGGCAAAAACCGGCTTCTATTCTGCATTTTACACAAAATCCTGATTTGTAGAGCGAAACAGATCAACTCCCCGTAAGGTCACAACTGTCTGAAGCCTCCCTCAAATCTTTCTCAAAATAAATTCTGAATTTGCATGGGCAGCCAAAAACAGCTCTCAGAGAATGAAATAACCTATATTTGTGGCCTCGGAGCAAGGTTTGGATACGAGCGTGTATAAGCGAGTATTCAAATCGCTGCGACTAAAGTCACAAATATAGGTTATTTTATTCTCTGAGAGCGTCTCTTTGCCTGCGGCAAATCACAATTTATAAAGTATTGATGAAGCGTTCAAAGGCTTTTCTTCCTTCTTCAGTACATTTGTACACTCCCGCATCTTCGAGCACTTTTACAAACACTTCCCCAATTTCTTCTTTGAGGATATCCCACACATTTTCCTGTGTGATTTCCGCGTATTTTGGAAGGAAGTCTTTTACCCAGTCAGCATGTTTTTCCAGTCCTCCGACAGAGGAAACATCTTTTCCACTTACAAGGCAGTCAGCGAGGCTTTCCATCTCTTTTTTAAGGCGTGAAGGAAGTACGGCAAGTCCCATAACCTCGATAAGACCGATATTTTCCTTCTTGATGTGATGATATTCTGGTCTTGGATGATAGACTCCGAGTGGTCTTTCTTCTGTGGTGATGTTATTTCTTAATGTGAGGTCGAGTTCGTATTCTTCCCCTCTTCTTCTTGCGATTGGTGTGATTGTATTATGTGGTTCTCCGTTTGTCTGCTCAAAGATAAATGCATCTGGATCAGTGTAGTTGCGCCATTTTTTAAGAATATGGTCAGCAAGGTCTATCAGGCGTTCCGGGTCTTTATGACGGATTCGTATAACAGATAATGGCCAGTGTACGATTCCTGCGGTTACATCTTCATAGCCGGGCACTTTAAATTCTTTTTCCATTTCGGCACGTTCCATTGCAAAGGTATAATGTCCCCCCTGAAAATGGTCATGTGTGAGGATAGAACCTCCTACGATTGGTAAATCCGCATTGGAACCGACAAAATAATGTGGGAACTGACGGATAAAGTCAAATAATTTGGCAAAGGTATCCCTGTCTATTTTCATCGGAGTATGCTGCCCATTTAAGACAATACAATGCTCATTATAATAAACATATGGAGAGTACTGAAATCCCCAGCGGCTTCCGTGAATGGTTATCGGGATAATACGGTGATTCTGTCTTGCCGGATGATTCATTCTTCCCGCATAACCTTCATTTTCTATGCAAAGCTGGCACTTTGGATATGCACTCTGCTTTGCATTCTTGGCTGCTGCGATTGCCTTCGGGTCTTTCTCTGGTTTTGACAAATTAATCGTGATATCAATAACGCCATAGGGACTGTCCACTGTCCATTTCATATCTTTCTGGATACGATCTTTTCTTATGTAATTGCTGTTCTGGCTAAGTTCATAAAAATAATCTGTTGCATATTTCGGATCTTTTTCATAATAGGCATCAAAAATCTTTTTTACTGTACCTGGTCTTGGAGTCATAATTCCCATCATCTTTGTATCAAACAAATCTCTTGTGACAATATCATCACTCTGAATGATTCCCTTTTCAAATGCAATATCTGTCAATTCATTTAAAATATCCGCAAGCACCATTTTTTCTCCGAAAATATCCGGATTATCATATTCATCTAAACCGAATAAATCAAGATACTGGTTAATCATGAAAATCTCGTCTTCTGGCTGAATCAGCTTCGCTCCGATACCATAATGGACAAGCTTCTTGATATTCTTTGTCAGTCCCATTTTTCTGTCCTCCTAATATTATCCTATAATACCTTCATTCCACCATATTTTCTGATTTTTAATACGTGGCAGGCATCCTGTCCAAAAATATCTTCCATGTTTTTCTTGTAAATGTCTACAATGTCATTTGGGACAAATGCCTGAATTGTTCCGGCAAATCCACCCCCATGCACACGGCTCACTCCTCTTCCTTTCAGGATTACATCACTAAATGCGAGGCCTACTGCCATCTCCTGTCTGGAAAGATTCTTTACAGAATATACATTCTGAAGATATTTGAAAGAAGAATCGCCAGATGCTTTAATCAGGCTCTTAAATCCTTCAAAATCTTCTTTTTCCAATGCATTTACCTGGTCAATAACACGGTCTGTCTCTTCGAACCAATGCATTGCACGAAGGACTGCTCTATCACCTGCTACTTTTCTGATTTCTGGGATATGAATATAAAATTCATTTTTATCAATCTGATGTAATACTTCTTTACCAAAATAAGCAGCTACCTTTTTCATCTCTTCTGGAATTGCTGCATACTCATCTGTCAAATCCGCATGAGAGCCCTTTGTATCAATGATACACAAACTGTGGTCGAAGTCCTCAAAATTCACATTTACTTTTTTGATTACAGGATTCTTCACGTCTGCAAAATCAATAAAAATAAGATTGCCGACAGAAGATGCCATCTGGTCCATCAGCCCACAAGGTTTTCCAAAGAATACGTTCTCCGCATACTGTCCTGCCTGTGCGATAAGCACTGGAGAAACCTTTCCCTCATTATAAAGTCCTGATAAAATGTTCCCTGTTAACACTTCAAATGCTGCAGAAGATGACATTCCCGCTCCATTTAATACATCGCTTGTAACGTATGCTTCAAAACCGCCGATTTCATAACCTTCTTCTTTTAACTTTGCAGCAACACCACGAATGAGTCCTTCGGAAGTTCCCTCTTCTTCTTTCTTTGGAAGAAGGTCTGCTAAAGAAACATTGATCATTGGATAGCCTTCTGATTTTAAAACAACACCATTCTCTTTTTTCGCTACAATGGCAATTGCATCTAAGTTAATCGATGCAGCAAGAACTCTTCCTAACTGATGATCCGTATGGTTACCACCAATCTCACTTCTTCCCGGTGCACTGTAAATCTCTACTTCTTTTTCCCCAAATAATTCCTCAAAGCTCTCGATTGCTTTGATATAACGTTCTTTCTGGTAGTCTAAAACAGATTCATCAATGTAAATATCTCTTAATAACTCCTCGTACTTTCCGTCCTGAAACCCTTTTTTTAATTCTGTTGTCTTCATCTTTTCCTACTCCTTTTCTTAAAGCCGTCCTGTTTTCATTCCTGTTTCTTACTATCACTATACTTTGCTATCACGCTTACCATCTGATATTTTAGTGGTTGTTTTCGTGTTGCTTATATAGTAAATTATTTTAGTAAATTATGCAAGGGTAAATTTTTACTAAACATTTTACTTTATTTTTAGTAATTTTTTCTTCAACTATTCTGTAAAATTTGGTATACTATGATTATTCAGAAGAAAAAGTATTCCAGAATGTGTTAAAATACTTTACATGCGATGAATTGCAATCAAAAATATTACAAATATATTGTAAAATTACAAAAGTAATAAAGGAGTCAGTCTTATTATGGCAACACTTAAAGATATTGCAAAAAGAGCTGGTGTATCTTCTGCCACAGTATCTCGTATTCTTAATCAGGATGAGACATTAAGTGTCACTCCACAAACGAGAGAACGGGTACAGGAAATCGCCCGCGAATTAAATTATAAAAAAAAATCTTCCCCCTCTTCCAAAACGGTTATCGGGATTTTTCAGTGGGTTACTTTATTTCAGGAATTAGAAGACCCTTATTATCAGGCGATTCGAAGCGGAATCGAGCGGTATTGTATGACAGAGAATCTCGAAATCCGCCGCGCCTTTCAGAGTGACCCTGATTACATGAACACCCTTCGGGGCGTACAGGGACTAATCTGTATTGGCAAGTTTAACGATAAACAGATTCAACTATTTGAATCTATCACTCCTAACGTCATTTTCGTTGATATGCAGACTTCAAAAATCAACTGTAACACGATTTCGCTTGATTTTGAACAGGCAGTTGTAGATGCCCTCAACTACCTTACCAGTCTTGGACATACCTCCATTGCTTATCTTGGTGGAAAAGAATATTTAAATGATGATACGGTTTATTTTGAACAGAGGAAAGATACCTTTATCCGCTATTGTAAGGAACACCAGATTTCTTATGAACCTTACTTAAAAGAAACAGAGTTTTCCGCAGATGCCGGTTATCAGATGATGATGGAACTTATCGAAGCAGGAACACTTCCCAGTGCCGTTTTTGCAGCCAGCGACCCTATCGCTATTGGGGCGATGCGCGCCCTTTACCAGAAAGGCTACCGCATTCCGGAGGATATTTCTGTTATGGGATTTGACGATATTAACGTGGCAAAGTTTTCTAATCCGCCACTGACAACGGTACATGCTCCGGCTGATTTTATGGGACAGTTTGCGGCGCATTATATTCAGCTTCTGGCAGAAAGTAATACGAAGCTTTCCTACAATATGCCGGTGAGGATGACTCTTCCCTGTGAAATTACAATCCGGGATACTTGCGGAGCAAGTTCTGATTTGTGAGACTGCAAAGCAGACGAACTCCTGAAGCGAAATAAAATTTTATAGGATTGACACTTGAAGCAGTGCCATAATCGTATAGTTATTTATGGTTACTACTTTTTTCTATTAACTAGAGCGTGTTTGAAAAAACATTCCTACAATCTGCACGCCCCGATTTGCGGTAAAAATGCTAAAGAAAGCAAAAAAGTTATAAGGCGAATGGATAAAGCCCGGAAATCTTTCTCAAAATAAATCCTGAATTTGCATGGCAGCCAACAAACAGCTTCCAAAGAGATCCAGAACGAAAAAATCTTTATGTAATCTTAATATGGTGGCTGATATATTTACACTATCTTTGAATGGGTACATATATAATGAGGGAAACATGCCGGATGAAATATTAATACACAGGAGGGATTTATGTCAAAGGACATACATAAAAAGAAGCATTTGTCTTCTTTTCAATTAATTATTCTGGGATTTGCAAGTGTTATTTTGCTAGGGGCAATTATATTAATGCTGCCAGTTTCTTCTGCCGAAGGAGTGATAACTCCATTTAATCAGACGCTTTTTACATCAACTTCCGCAGTATGTGTAACGGGACTTGCTGTCTTGGATACAGGAAGTTACTGGTCTGTTTTTGGGCAGGTAGTTATTTTACTTTTGATACAGATAGGAGGACTTGGTGTAGTTACTGTTGCCGTTTCTGTATTTATGCTGTCAGGCAGAAAGATTTCTCTGATGCAGCGCAGCACGATGCAGAATGCAATTTCTGCGCATAAAGTAGGAGGCATTGTCCGTCTGACAAAGTTTATTTTAAAGGGGACATTATTTATTGAGATGGCAGGAGCATTAGCGTTGTTGCCGGTTTTTTATCATGATTTTGGAAGGAAAGGAATCTGGATGGCAGTGTTTCATTCCATATCAGCTTTTTGTAATGCTGGATTTGATATTTTAGGTACGCCAGCGAATCCATTTCCATCTATTACCGCTTATGCAGGAAATCCGATTGTAAATGTGGTGATTATGTTTTTAATTATAGCAGGTGGTATAGGATTTCTTACGTGGGAGGATATTTGTATTAATAAAACCCACTTTAGAAAGTATCATATGCAGAGTAAGATTATACTTGTGACAACCGCACTTTTGATAGTTTTACCAGCTGTTTTTTTCTTTTTTTCTGATTTTACTCATCTGTCAGTGGGAAAACGTCTGCTTGCATCGGCTTTTCAGGCAGTAACTCCAAGAACTGCCGGATTTAATACTATGGATATTTCTAAAATGACAGAAGTTTCAAAAGCAATGATTATTATACTTATGCTTGTCGGAGGTTCGCCAAGTTCTACGGCAGGAGGTATGAAGACAACAACTTTTGCAGTGCTTATATTGAATGCATTTGCTACATTCCGGAGTCAGGAAAATGTCGAAACATTTGGAAGAAGAATCGAGTGGAGTGTGATAAAGAATGCATCAACGATTGCGATGATGTACTGTATGTTATTTTTATGTGGAGGAATTACGATCAGTGTATATGAGGGGCTTCCGCTTTTGGAGTGTCTTTATGAAGCGGCATCAGCGGTTGGAACAGTAGGGCTTACATTAGGAATCACACCAAAGCTTCATATAGTGTCACAATTCATACTGATCATACTTATGTATCTTGGAAGAGTAGGAGGACTTACTCTTATTTATGCGGTCCTTTCAAAGAAAAAGAAGGGAAACGCAAGGTTGCCATTAGAAAAATTAACAGTAGGATAAGTGTTAGGATTGTGTATGGTATCCGTTAGATAACACAGAGGGAGAATTGAATTATGAAAAATATATTATTAATCGGACTTGGGAGATTTGGAAGACATATTGCAATGGAGCTTAGTGAATTAGGGCATGAAATTATGGCGGTAGATGTCAATGAGGGCAGAGTAGATAAAGTCCTTCCCTACGTTACAAATGCACAGATTGGAGATAGCACGAATGCGGAATTTTTAGAATCATTAGGAATTGGAAATTATGATATCTGTTTTGTTACGATTGGAGGAAGCTTTCAAAATTCATTAGAGACCACATCTCTATTAAAGGAACTTGGTGCAAAAATGGTTATTTCGAGAGCAGAGAGGGATGTTCAGGAGAAGTTCCTTTTAAGAAATGGTGCAGATAAAGTGATTTATCCAGAAAAACAGGTGGCAAAATGGGCTTCAATCCGTTATACCGATGACCATATCCTTGATTATATGGAAGTAGATGCTTCCCATGCAATATTTGAAGTGGAAGTACCGAAAGAGTGGATTGGAAAAACGGTTGGAGAGCTGGATATTCGAAGAAAATATGATATTAATATCCTGGCAATAAAAAATAATGGAGAGCTTAGCATGGCAATATCTCCAGATACATTTTTTACAGGAAATATCTCTCTTTTAGTAATCGGAGAGCATAAGGCAATTAAAAAGTGTTTCCATATTTAAATTAAAGAGGGGATAAATGATGAAAGAAGTAATTTTACTCTTAACAGTATTGGTAATGTTTATTGTTTGTTTTTTTGTTATGGGAAAGATTGGATATTTCATCAATGAAAATTACAAAGCATTTATTATAGAGGAGAGGGAAAATACGCAATCCTGTAAAATTATATCTTTGGATAAAATTTCTGATGAAGAGTTGTTAAAAGAAATACATGATTATCAAAAAAAATGTGGTAAAGCAGGTATGATAATTTATGATTCAAAAAAGAAAGATAAGAGGCAGTGTTTTGACGGTGATAAAGCAGTATGATATACTCTAATATACTCTTGAATTCAAGTAAAAGGCGGGAAATTAAAATAATGGAAGAAAATGAAAGAAGAGAAGGCGTATTAAAGCAGCATTTTGCATTATATGCAAAGAAACCGTCAATGAAAGATTGTTTTGTGACGGTTTTTATATTTATGATATGTACTATTATTGGTCTTTTATTTCAGAAACTGCATTTTACAGATACGAATATCGTTACGATTTATATCCTTGGTGTATTGATTACTTCTATTTTGACAGACGGTTATCTGTGCAGTATCGCAGGTTCCTTTTTAAGCGTTGTTTTATTTTGCTTTTTTCTTACGGAACCGAGGATGTCTTTCCAGACATATGCAGTTGGATATCCGGTAACTTTTGCGATTATGCTGGTATGCTCTGTGTTGGCGGGAACTCTTTCCGCTAAATTAAAAATGCATGCAAGGATTTACTCTCAGCTCGCATTTCGAACGCAGGTATTATTCGACACAGACCGCCTGCTGCAAAAAGCGAGGAGCAGTAAAGAGATGCTACGTGTCACCTGCACGCAGTTGGTTCGTTTACTGAACCGGGATATTGTTGCATATATTGTAGAAGAGGGGAAATTGTCACAGGGACAGGTATTTTATAAAAACAAAGAAGAAACAGATCAGCAATTTTTAATACCGGAAGAACAAAAGATTGCCAGATGGGTCTATGAAAATAATAAGCGTGCAGGAGTAGGAACGAATTATTTTAAAAATGCAAAATGTTTATATTTGGCAATCCGCATTGGTGATCACGTATATGGTGTAATTGGAATCCCGGCGAACAAAGATGTTTTTGATTCCGTTGAGTATAGCATTTTACTTTCCGTAGTAAATGAATGTGCGCTTGCTATGGAAAATCTGCGCAATGCAATAGAAAAAGAGAAGAATGCTGTTTTGGCGAAAAATGAACAGCTGCGAGCAGATTTACTGCGTGCGATTTCTCATGATCTAAGGACGCCGCTTTGTTCTATTTCCGGCAATGCGGATATGCTTTTAAATAACGGAGCGTGCCTGGACAGTAAAACGAAGCAGCAGATTTATGTGGATATTTATGATGATTCTGAATGGCTCATTGGCGTGGTAGAGAATCTGTTATCTATTACAAGGCTTAATGATGGGCGGCTGAAGTTTAAATTTACAGATCAGTTACTTGATGAAGTTATTGCAGAATCTTTGCGTCATATCAGCAGGAAGCATGATGAATATACAATTGTGACAAAGTGTGAAGAACTGATTCTTGTCCGAATGGATGTGCAGCTTATCATACAGGTACTAGTGAATCTTATTGATAATGCCATAAAATATACACCGAAAGGTTCGAAAATCTGTATCCGGGGAATGAAATGTAATGGAAAAGCACAGATCTGTGTGGAGGATAATGGACCGGGTATTGCAGATGAAATGAAGCCATATATCTTTGAGATGTTTTATACTGGGAAAAGTACGATTGCAGACAGCCAGAGAAGTCTCGGTCTTGGTCTGTCACTTTGCCAGTCTATTATAGAAGCACATGATGGAAGGCTCATTCTTACAGATAATACACCACGAGGATGTATTTTTACTTTTACTTTACCACTTAGCGAGGTGACATTAAATGAATAAAACAGTAGTTCTTGTTGTGGAGGATGACCGTCCGATACGAAATCTCATCGTAACAACATTAAAAATGCATGATTATAAATATCTTACGGCTAACAATGGAGTATCTGCGATAATGGAAGCATCTTCACATCATCCAGATATTGTCCTCTTAGATCTGGGTCTTCCGGATATGGAAGGAGTAGATGTAATTAAAAAAATCCGTACATGGTCCAATATGCCGATTATTGTTATCAGCGCTCGAAGTGAAGACAGCGATAAAATAGAAGCATTAGATTCCGGGGCAGATGATTATATTACAAAACCTTTTTCGGTGGAAGAACTGCTTGCCCGCATACGGGTGACACAGCGGCGCCTTGCCATTATTCAGGCGGGAGAAGAACAGGAAGCTTCTATTTTTATTAACGGACAATTGAAAATAGATTATACAGCTGGCTGTACCTATCTGAAAGGAAAAGAACTGCATCTGACACCAATTGAATATAAGCTTTTATGTCTTTTGTCACGTAATGTCGGAAGGGTATTAACGCATACCTATATCACACAGCAGATATGGGGGAATTGTTCACAAAATGATGTTGCTTCACTAAGGGTGTTTATGGCAACATTACGAAAAAAACTTGAACCCGATAAAAATGGACTCCAGTATATACAGACGCATATCGGAATCGGATACCGGATGCTTCGGATAGAATAAGGAGGCACTACAAGTGAAAAGAAGTATGGCATATTATCATCTTCCGGGGCTGTTTGAGTTTTATGAATTGTATAAAGTGTTTTTGCCGTTATTTCAGGAACATCGAGAATATTTTTATGATTGGTGCGATATTGGATCTGTCTATGGTGCCCCAGCGGATTGTATCTGGGGCGGAGGACGAGCAGGATTTGGGGATGACGATGCAAAGAAAGTGTTAGATTTAATGAAAGGGTATGGGATTTCTGCCCGGCTGACTTTTAGTAATTCTCTGCTTAGAGAAGAACATCTTTTGGATAAAAAATGTAATGCGCTTTGCAGATTGTTTGAAGAAACTGGGGATATACAAAATGGAGTTATCATTCATTCGGACCTGTTATTAGAATATTTAAAAAAGAACTATCCTAACCTTTACTTTGTCTCATCAACAACAAAAGTCCTGACAAATTTTCAGGACTTTTTAAAAGAAGTAAAAAGAGAAGATTTTCGGTATGTTGTCCCAGATTTTCGTCTGAATAAGTCTTTTGAGCAGTTAAATACCCTGACGCAAACAGAAAAAGACAAAGTAGAATTCCTCTGTAACGAATGCTGCTGGTTTGGCTGTAAGGACAGAAAACGCTGCTATGAGGCAGTGAGCAGGAAGAATCTGGGAGAGCACTGCCCGGAACATCACTGTACTGCGCCGAATGCGGAACAAGGATACCGCTTTTCAAAAGCAATGAAGAATTCAGGATTTATCGGGATAGAGGATATCCAAAACAGCTATCTGCCAATGGGATTTTCGAATTTCAAAATTGAAGGACGGGGACTTGGCAGTGCATTGGTGCTGGAATTCTTGCTTTATTATATGGTTAAGCCAGAATATCAGATACATATCAGAGAAGCAATATATCTTGATAATATGCTGGATTTGTTTTAAGAGATTATTTGAGAAGAAACAATACTTTATGATATTCAAAGTCAGCAACTAAAAAAGGATATAACTAGCAGATGTGGCTTCGGAGCAAGCTTAAGATGCGGTTGAGCATTTTAAGCGCAGCGACTATAGAACAGCTGCTAGTTATATCCTTTTTTAGTTGCGTCAGCATTTAAATATCATAAAACACCGGTTTCTTCCCCTTAAACACTACATAATGATGGAAACCAGCCCTATGGAGAATAGCAGGCACATGATCAAACTCCCACGCCATATGCTCCGGCTGATGTGCATCACTTCCAATCGTGATAAGTTCCCCGCCAAGCTCCCGGTATCTTCTCAAAATAGAAATATCAGGATTTGGCCAGTCAAGTCCATACTTAAGACCTGCCGTGTTTACCTCAAGAGCACGATTCCTCTCAATGATTTCAATAAGAATTTCATCAAGAACATCTGTAAAATGGTCATAAAAGAATGTCTGTGAAGACTCTGGCAGGTAGCGGCAGACATAATCAAGATGACCGACAGACTGATAGTGTGGAAAGACTTTTAAATTTGCAAGAATCGTTTCAAAGTAGTTCATAAGCCCGCGGGTTGCACCTATTTCCTTAAAATAAGTTCCATAATAAGGATCCATTCCATTTACGATATGGCAGGAATTGATGATAAAATCAAAATCATTGCCATATTTTTTATAAAAGTTAGCGAGTGTCTGCCCAAGATGCGGCTGCACGCCGAGTTCAAGTCCGTATAAAATCTCGATTTGTGAGGCATACTTTTCCTTGAGAGTAAAAAGAGTCTTTTTATAATTTTCAAAATCTAAAAGGAAGTCCAGACCATCAGGAGTGTCCGGATAGCAGGGATCGTAATGTTCGGTAAAGCACAACGTTTTCATTCCGAGACGGATGCCCTGTTTGATCATCAGTTCCATCGGTGTGTCTGAATCGGAAGAAAAAGAGGAGTGAAGATGTGTGTCTGTGTAAATCATAACCGTGTTTCCTTTCTGGTAAAAATTTGCATTTGTATTTTCCTGCATATTTAAAATAAGGGTAAAAAATTGTAATTTAAGGCCAAAAGTTCTGTATACTTGCAGGAAAAATGGCAACAATATCATAATAGCATAAAAGTGATGAAAAAAAATCTATAATTTTATGCAAAATACTACTTGAAATCTTGGCAATAATTAGGTAAAATAGTTAAGGATTTGACAGAGAAAGTCAAATCACAGCGCAGGAGGGCATATTTCCTGCGAACTTTAATGTCAAAGAAATATCTAAAACTTAGGAGGAATTACCATGGCAGTAAAAGTTGCAATTAATGGATTTGGCCGTATCGGTCGTTTAGCTTTCAGACAGATGTTTGGTGCAGAAGGCTATGAAGTAGTAGCTATCAACGATTTAACAAGCCCTAAGATGCTTGCGCACTTATTAAAATATGACTCTTCTCAGGGAACATATGAGAAAGCAGCTACAGTAAAAGCTGGAGAAGATTCCATCACAGTTGACGGACAGGAAATCAAAATCTACGCTTTCCCAGATGCAAACAATTGCCCATGGGGAGAAATCGGTGTTGACGTAGTTCTTGAGTGTTCTGGATTCTACACAAGCAAAGAAAAAGCTCAGGCTCATATCAATGCTGGTGCTAAGAAAGTTGTTATTTCCGCTCCTGCTGGAAACGACCTTCCAACAGTTGTTTACAATACAAACCATACAGTATTAAAACCAGAAGATACAATTATCTCTGCAGCTTCTTGTACAACAAACTGTTTAGCTCCTATGGCTGACGCTCTTAACAAATACGCTCCAATCCAGAGTGGTATCATGTGTACAATTCACGCTTACACAGGTGACCAGATGACTCTTGACGGACCACAGAGAAAAGGTCTCGTGCAGCAGCAATTAACATCGTTCCTAACAGCACTGGTGCTGCTAAGGCAATCGGTCTTGTTATCCCAGAATTAAACGGTAAGTTAATCGGATCTGCTCAGCGTGTTCCAACACCTACAGGATCTACAACAATCTTAACAGCAGTTGTTAAAGGTGCTGACGTAACAGTTGAAGGAATCAATGCAGCTATGAAAGCAGCAGCTAACGAATCTTTCGGTTACAACGAAGATGAAATCGTTTCTTCTGATATCGTAGGAATGAGATTTGGTTCTTTATTCGATGCAACTCAGACAATGGTTAACAAAGTTGCAGATGATTTATACGAAGTACAGGTTGTTTCATGGTACGATAACGAAAACAGCTACACATCTCAGATGGTTCGTACAATCAAATACTTTGCAGAATTAGCATAATTTAAGCGATAGTATTAGTATATATTTAAGAATATAAGACTCAAACATGGGTCCGGTCTCGTGGGACCGGGCCTTTGTTTGTTTTTTGAATAATGTATTTGAGGATTTCTTTGTAGAAGCATGACAGTTCTGTCTTGCAATCAAGTTTATTCTTCAGACTACATTGAATATAATTTAGGAGGAATTCCAACATGGGTTTAAATAAAAAATCTGTAGATGATATTAATGTAAAGGGACT